>Ga0316197_10001434_pt1 | contig 16995 bp, 11 predicted proteins | sample OudBiesiAoxic_MG_FD_204939 | JGI IMG/M metagenome (GOLD analysis project Ga0316197, IMG submission 204939) | Coastal sediment microbial communities from Oude Bieten Haven, Netherlands - site A oxic | ecosystem: Environmental > Aquatic > Marine > Coastal > Sediment | place: Netherlands... | reverse complement strand
CCACGCTGTCGCGCTGGTCAAAATGGTCACATGCAAAATCGACAATCGCCTTATCAGGCACCAATCGACGCGTTGGCCCCAAAAAGTGCAAAGGCGAATCCGGGGTCAAGTCAGTACTCTTTTCCCATGCAAGGCGTAGTTCCGACACGGACGGCGACAGATCAAGCCAAGCAACCCGTGGGGACATCTGCACATGACAGGCAAGACGGATGGACATCTCCTGATGCGCTTCCAACAACGTGCAGACTGTTTCGGTATTGCCAAAAAAGTCTGTCGCATCGGACCTCTCTTCGGGTTCCGGCACGATCTGTAGCAAATGGCTCTGTAAATGCTGGCGGCCAAGAATACTCTTCGGAACCACGCTGATGAGGTGCCTGCTGTTTGCCGCAGGTTGGTTGTAGTGGTGCGTAATCGTTAACCGGATGCTGTAAATCATGCGCTACACCAAGTGGTGGTCATTGAGAGCATCCGATATGTCCAATATTTCTCGGCGCATCTGCACAAGATACGCTGGCGTCACTTCCAGAACGCGACTGGTGGCCAGTTTGGTTTCCGCCATCAGAACCTGACGGGCGACTTCGGTCAAAAGATGGCCCGAGCTTTGGCGTGGCAAATGGGCAATATGATCCTTTGCCCGAGAGATATGATACCGGACAGAGCGCGGGTTCATCGGATCCAGCCCCAGCAAATCCACAACCGACACCGTATTCGCCGAAACCTGAAACCGGGACCGGTGTGACACAACGCTATCGCCGATCTCCAGCGCGAGATCCAGCGCACCGGTCGGCGCATCGTCACGAACACAAGCGGCAAGCACTGCACACATATTCGCAGCGCGCTCCAGCGACACCCCAAGGCTTAGAAAACGCCAGCCATCCGAACGGTACATATTTTCATGCACAAGTCCGGCGAAACCTGTGACCTGACGCAAAAGCGTACTGATCTCGGCCGGTATATCCACCATGGCCACCGTACGGCGGTCCAGTTCGTGTACATGCTTGACCAATGCGCGCAATGCCATCATCCCGTCGGGCGAAAACCGGTCGCTGATCCGCGACGCTGATTGCAAGCCAAGACCCAGAGGTTCAGCAAAGCGTTGCGCAATCTTGCGCACGTCGGGCTGCACGTTATCCATCAGTTCAGCGCGCAAGTAGGTGGTCAGCGGATCATCATGCACCGCACCATCGGAAATACGCGCGTAATATGCCCGAAAGAGACGCATATTCTGTTCCGACCGTTCCACGTAGCGCCCGACCCAGAAAAGATTGTCAGCAGCACGGCTGGGTAGGATTTCGTGGGTCGAGCTGCGTTTGAACACTTTCGTGGATTGCGACAGCAGGCTTGGCGTCTGAACCGGTTTTGAGCTTGTCACCCAAACGTCGGCGACCTTGCCGCCCCGCTGCATGGCAAGCGCTTTTGCATCGTCGCCCGCACTGATGCGCGCGTACCCACCCGGCATCACCGCCCATCCGTCTTTTGTACGGCCCAGTGAAATCCGAATACACATCGGACGCGCGACCAGCGCACCGTTTTCATAGACCGGTGTTGTCGAAAGCGTGACAGCTTCTTGCCCGACCAGGTTACGCCCTGCAGATTTCAGAACTTCGGCCAACCGCTCTTCGCGCGGGCTGCCCCCGCCACCATCCAGTGAAATCGTTGTAGGATCAGCCATAAGGGGTGTCGTGGAAAATGCATTGCCGACCATCATACGGTCGCCATTTGCGATCACCTGCGCACGCTGGGTGTCTTGGCCACACCACCAAGTCGCAATGTTCGACATGGCCAGACCGCGCCCCAACCGCGCCCGCGCGATCTTGGGCAGGAACGCCATCAAAGCACGCGTTTCCATGACGCCCGCGCCAACCATATTCACGGTTTTCAGCGACCCATCCCTTACGGCCTGAACCAACCCCGGCGTGCCCAGCATCGACGTCGGGTCCAGTTCAAGTGGATCAAACATAGCACTTGGCAGACGGTTCCACAGAAGACTGATCGGTTTCGGCCCCGCAACGGTACGCACCATCGCTTTGCCCTTTTGCACGATCAGGTCCTCACCTTCGACCAAAAGCAATCCAAGATAGCGCGCCATATAGGCGTGTTCCGCGTAGTTCTGGTTCAACGGGCCCGGTGACAGCAGGGCGATTTCGCCATCAACCTGCGCCTTCAACGCCACCAGAGTATGCCGGAAGTCCTGAAAAAAACCTGCCAGCCGGTGAATGTTTGCGCTCTTGAAAAAATTAGGAAAAACACGGCTCATCGCGATGCGGTTTTCAATTGCAAAGCCGGCGGTAGAGGGCGCCTCGATCATATCGCTGATCACCCACCATTTGCCGTCTGGCCCGCGCCCGATCTCAAAGGACAAAGTATTCAGAAGGTGGTCATCGCTTCGGCCCTGCCCGACCATCGGCAATAGCCACGCAGGGTTCTGGCTCAGTAGGGTTGCTGGCAACTGTCCCGAAGCGACCAGAGTATTTTCACCATAGAAATCCTGCAAAACGTATTCCAGAAGATCCGCACGTTCGACCAATCCTGCCGAGATTTCCTGCCATTCGCCTTCCCCCAGAATAACGGGGATGTGACTGAGCGGCCATTCCCGTTCGCTGGAAAGGCTTTCGTCATATTGCCGGTAAAGCACGCCGGCGTCGCGCAGATATTGATCGCCCCGCGCAAAGCGCAAAGACAGCTCGTCAGGCGTCAAACCGCTTAGGTGCGCAAAGAAGGGTTCCCATACCGGCTTGACCGTACCATCCGGGTTCAGCATCTCGTCGCTATGCGCCGCACCCTTTGCGACCTGCGCGCTGTAGCGTGCAAGCAGATCGCGGTAAGACGGATCAGAGATTTGGGCTTGCGACTGCTGCATTGCGCTAGAGGCCCGGCCTGCGACGCAAATCCAGCGTCAGAGGGAACTCCGGATGCGGCCGTTCCGGCGTTGGTCGAACCGCACCGGGCGTGTGTCCCATCTTTTCAAACCTGCTCAAGCGCCGTGCCTCTGCTTCATTCCCGTTGACGGGAAATGTATCAAAATTTCGCCCACCGGGGTGCGCCACGTGATACCTGCATCCACCCAGCGAAGTACCTGTCCATGTGTCGTATATATCAAACGTCAGTGGCGCGTCGACATCCAGCACCGGATGCAGCGACATCGAGGGTTTCCAAGCCTTGTAGCGCACACCGCCGACCCGCACACCGTTCTGGGCGGTGGGCGTAAGCGGAACGACACGCTGGTTGGCCGTGACGCTATAGCGGTCAGGGTTCGACCCTTTAAGCGTGACCTGAAGCCGTTCGGACGAGCTGTCTGTATAGCGCACCGTGCCACCAATCGCACCTGTTTCGCCCAGCACATGCCAAGGCTCAAGCGCCTGTCGCAACTCAAGCGTGACGCCTTCGTAAGTTACTTCACCACAAAACGGGAACCGGAATTCAGCCTGCGCCTCAAACCATGCAGGGTCCAGTCTCATATCATGCGCTTGCAGATCACCCAGAACGGCCTGAAAGTCCTCCCAGATGAATGCGGGCAGCATAAAGCGGTCATGCAGCGTTGTTCCCCAACGGGTCAAATTGCCACTGATCGGGTCTTCCCAACAGCGGACGATGATTGCCCTTAGCAACAACTGTTGTGCAAGGCTCATGCGCGGGTTCGGCGGCATCTCGAAGCCGCGGAATTCGACCAGCCCCAAGCGGCCCGTAGGGCCATCCGGTGAAAACAGCTTGTCGATACAGATCTCGGTGCGGTGGGTATTTCCCGTTACATCGATCAATGCGTTGCGCAACAAGCGATCCGTCAGCCATGGCGGCGGCGGCGTGTCTTCGGTCGGCGGCCAAATCTGGTCGAGTGCGATCTCAAGCTCGTAGAGCACATCGTGGCGTGCCTCGTCGATGCGCGGCGCCTGAGATGTGGGTCCGACAAAAGTACCGGAAAACAGATACGAAAGGCTTGGATGGCGTTGCCAGAACAAGATCAGGCTTTTGAGCAGATCGGGGCGACGCAAGAACGGGCTGTCAGCGGGTGTAGCCCCCCCGACAACCACATGGTTGCCCCCGCCTGTCCCGGTATGGCGGCCATCCACCATGAACTTGTCTGTCCCCAGCCGGCACTGGCGCGCCTCTTCGTAGACGGTCTGCGTGGTTGCCACGCAATCCACCCAACTGGATGCAGGGTGTATGTTTACTTCCAGAACACCAGGGTCCGGGGCAATGCGCATCACCTCGACGCGTGGATCATGCGGCGGCGCATAGCCTTCGATCAACACTTTGCGGTTTATGGTTTTCGCAGCTGTTTCGACAGCTGCGATCAACTCGAGATAGTCCTCAAGCTTTTCAACAGGCGGCAAGAACACGCACAGCCTGCCGTCGCGCGGCTCAACTGATATCGCGGTCCTGACACTCCCTTTCAGATCACCAATTGTTTGTTCAACCTGCTGCTGGCCCGCGGGGGCCTGCATCCGGGACGCAACACTCTGGCCCCGTTTTTCTGCCGCATCAGAGCTATGCTCGTCAGGCTCAGGCAGGGGCGCGCGCGGCTCTGTGGGGTCTTGCGGGTTGATAAACGGGTAATCACTTTCCGGAATGTGAGGCAGTGTACCCAATGGCAACCGGTAGCCGACAGGGCTGTCTCCCGGGACCAGAAAAACCTTGCCTCGGCGCATGTTCCAAACCTCGGACATCCACGGGCTTGAGGCACGCGACTGCCACCGCTGTACCGGCAGAACATATCCTGCAGGCGTGGTGAGCCCACGCGCAAAAACGCGGGCAATGCGTGCGCGCTCTTCGGGGTCCGCCAGTTTTGAGTTTTCCGGCGTCACATTCGCAGGCAGATTGCCCTCTTTGACAATCCACTCCGCAGGGTCCTCGAAGGCAGGCAAGACGTTGGCTTGCGGGACAGCTAGCGTGTCGGCAATTACCTTAAGCAAAGCCTCGGCATCTTGTGGTCCCACGTCTTCGTTTGTGTCTTCTCGCGCCAGCAAATCAGGCTCATGCCAGATCGGGTGCCCGTCTTTGCGCCAGTAGAGCGAAAACGTCCAACGCGGCAATGTTTCACCCGGGTACCACTTGCCCTGGCCATAATGCAGTAATCCCCCTTTGGAAAATTTTCCCTGCAAACGACGCATCAGATCATCGGCCAATCCGCGTTTTGTGGGGCCAACAGCATCCGAATTCCACTCAGCGCTTTCGAAATCATCGATGGAGACAAACGTCGGCTCGCCCCCCATGGTCAGCCGCACGTCTCCTGCCTCAAGCCGCATGTCCACCTGTGTACCCAAGGCATTCAGAGCGTCCCACGCCGCATCCGAGAACGGCTTGGTAATACGCGGATGCTCGGCCGTGCGCGTGACCTGCATATCAAACGAGAAATCCACCTCTGCCGCACTGGCAACTCCGGAAATCGGCGCAGCGTGGCGGTAGTGCGGGGTGGCGGCAAGCGGAATATGGCTTTCGCCCGCCAGCAGACCAGATGTCGGATCCAGACCGACCCAGCCGGCACCGGGCAAATAAACCTCAACCCATGCATGCAAATCGGTGAAATCTTTGTCTGTCCCTGCGGGGCCGTCGATCGCAACAAGGTCAGGCTTGAGCTGAATAAGATACCCCGACACAAACCGCGCCGCGAGACCCAGATTGCGCAACGCCTGCACCAATAGCCAACTTGTATCCCGGCACGATCCGGCAGCCCGCCCCAGTGTTTCTTCGGCAGTTTGCACACCGGGCTCCATTCGGATTTCATAGTTGATTTCTGTAGATAACCGGCTGTTGAGCATCACCAGAAAATCAATCGTAACCATCGGCTCGCGCGGCACAGTGGACAGAAAATTTTGCAGCCGCGGCCCTACGGGGTCCGCGCGCAGATAAATGCTCAGATCGGGGGCAATGTCGTCGTCATAGACAAACGGATACGTTTTGACCGTGTCCTCAACGAAAAAATCGAATGGGTTATAAACGGACATATCGGCGACAAGATCTACTTCGATTTTGAATTCCCGCACAGGTTCCGGAAACACAAACCGCGCAAGCCAGTTACCGTATGGATCTTGTTGGTGATTGACGAAATGCCCCGAGGGCGAAACCTTCAAGCTGTGCGAAATCACGCGCGTGCGCGAATGCGGTGCGGGCCTCAGCCGAATAGACTGAGGACCCAGCACGACAGGCCGATCGTATTTATAATGCGTCAAGTGATAGATACTGGCAGTAATCGACATGTAATGGTTCTCCTTGCGCGCATCATGCGGCTTTTGCTGCTGCGCAGCAACCGACTAAGGTTCTATGCCGAGCTTGGTACGGGCTATCTGGTACGGATGTGCTTCATTTTGAGCCTCGGAGAGAACATGACTGGCTCTTTTGACCACCGCTTGAGCTTATGTGCCCGCTATTCCTCGATACGCTCTGCCAGCAAGACAGCAATAAAGCGCGTAGAGTCGAAACTGGACAGGACGATTGCGACAACTGACGTCATTGGCACCGCGAGAATAGCGCCTGGGATACCCCAAAGCGCCGTCCAAACCGATAATGCCACAAGAACAACGAGCGGGCTCAGGTTGACCTGCCGACCGACAAATCGGGGCTCTACGTAGTTGCCCAAAAGAAATTGCACCGTGATAAGGAAGGCCGAAAGCGACAAAGTCAGCGGAAGAGAGACAAACTGCGCGAAAGACAAAACAACGGGGAACAAAACGCCCAACAGCGAACCCACATATGGAATATAGTTCAACACCCCGATCACGACCGCCCAGAACAAAGCAAAATCTATCCCATGTGCCCATAGAACCAAAAAAGACGCCCCGCCCAGAACGATATTGATCAAGGTTTTCACAACAAGATATTCGCTGATCCTGGTGTTGATTTCACGAACAAGGTCTTGGATTTTATGCACCTGCTGCGGGGTCGAAAACGCCGCAGCGAGTTTCTTTTGAAAAACCTCACGCTCGCTCATCAAGAATGCCGCATAGATCACAATCAGAAAAACAGTTGCGCTGACATTCGTAAACCCGCCTAAAAGCCCTAGGAAAACAATACGCAGATCAAATGCATCGATTGTGACTGCCCGCAGCTCTTGCCACAGCGCCTGCCGATCCAACTGAAATCTCACCGCGACACTTTCCAGAAACGTATCGAGATTTGCCTCGTATATCGGGGCAACCGACGCGATTTCCCGAACTGTTGCGGCTGCAAGAACGGCAAGGAAAAGGATTGCGGCAGCAAACACCGAAAGCAGCAAAAACCGCAACACCGATAAAGGCAGCAGGCGAAATACAGGCAGGGCGTGGAGAGCGTCAGACGCCGAGATCATGACGTACACTGCAATCAACGCGGTCACAATGGGCAGCAAAATAGACTGCCCGATCATCAACAACCAGCCCAGCGCTATGACAATAAACAGAGCCAGGGCCAGATTTAGAAGTGGCGCATCCTTCATACTACAAGATGGCCCCGCGCTGGTAGCCGACGTACAGGGCGTTTGTGTATGGTGGATAGGATGGTACTTCTTTTGTCATGACCTCTCCATCTCTATGGCAGTTTGGAAACCCAGAAATAGACAAAAAAGCAAGGCGATACCAGCACACACAGTTCATGCAGTCTGGCCTGTCTATCGAGCATTCACTTTGAGCAGCAACGCGGCTGACGACAACCAAGAAGAAGCCTATGCGGTCTGCCAAGACACGCGGAAACTTTCGTGGCGCATGCCAAGTAACCCTTGGCACCTTTGCGTGTGGCGTAACAATAATAGATGGTGTGAAGTTCTGAAGGCGGGCCTATAAACCCAATTCCGTCAAGCCGGCGTGCCCTTCTGGGCGCGGCCCCTGCGGCCAAAGAAACAAGCGTTCTTCGTGCGATATCTGGACATCATTTATGGACGCATGGCGGACAGCCATATAGCCGCCTGCATCGAATTCCCAATTCTCGTTGCCGAAAGCGCGGAACCAGCTGCCGTTGCCGTCGTGATATTCGTAACAAAAGCGCACAGCGATGCGCGCGTCGGCGAAAGCCCAGATTTCCTTGATAAGACGATAATCGAGTTCCCGTTCCCATTTACGGGTCAGAAATTCTTGCACTTCCGCCCGCCCCGCAAGGAATTGAGACCGGTTGCGCCATCGCGTGTCGGGCGTGTAGGCCTGCGCAACCTTTACAGGGTCGCGCGTGTTCCACGCATTTTCAGCCATACGCACCTTTGTCACGGCTTCTTCGTAGGTAAATGGCGGAACCGGTGCACGGGTCATCTGCAGGCTTTCTTCAATGCTAGACAGCGCGGCCATGTACTGCACAGCCGCGCCTCTAATCGTTTTCTTACCAGGAGTTGTATGAGAGATACTTGCCTGACATCTCGATTTTCACACGGTCCCCTTTAGGGTTTTCGACCCGCGTGATCTGCATATCAAAGTCGATCGCAGACATGATGCCCTCACCGAACTTTTCGTTGATAATCGCTTTGATTGTCGGGCCATATACGCCCACGATTTCGTATAAGCGGTAGATGCAAGGATCTGTCGGCACTGCTTGTTCCCAGATCTTTGTGGGGCTTTCCGTCAGCACGATCGCGGCTTCCTGCGGAAGGCCCATGACCTGCGTCAACGCTTCGGCTTTGTCCTTCGGCATTGCGTTCATGCCCATCGCGGCCGAGTGGGTCCATACCGGTGACATGCCGATCTTGTCGGCGATTTCTTCCCATGTCATGCCTGTGGTCCGCTTGGCGGACAGGATCATTGCAGTGACATCTTCCTTTGTCATCATCTCGGTCATTTCAGTCATATCTTTCATTGCTGTTTCTCCTCTCTTTTTAGCGCGCGCGTGATCAGCTGTTCACGGCGCGCAAAGGTCGTGGGGTGTCCACCTCGTTGTCCGCAGTAGCTTGCGTCTTGTCGATCCGCACTGGTGTTGGGTGGTTCGGGCCATCAGTATGCTGCCCGGCAAGCTCTTTTGATCGCTCGCCAAGGAAGTGCACAAGATGATTGCGGATCGCATAGTAGTTCGGATGGTCGACGATGCCCGTGCGGGTACGCGGCCTCGGGATTGTGATCTCGACAGATTCCGCAACACGCGCGAAAGGCCCGTTTGTCATTAGCAGGATCCGGTCTGCCAGTAGAATGGCCTCGTCAATATCATGGGTAATCATGAATACCGTTTGCTGCGTACCGCTCCAGATTTTCAGCAACTCATCCTGAATAGTGCCGCGCGTCAGCGCATCCAGCGCGCCAAATGGTTCATCCAGCAGCAAAAGCTGCGGGTGATTGGCAAAGGCGCGCGCAATAGATACGCGCTGGCGCATCCCACCGGACAGCTGGCTAGGCTTGCGGTGGATCACATCACCCTCTAACCCGACCATCGCAAGATACTTGGTGGAGTGTTCAACCACCTGTGCCTTGCTCCATTCGGGATGCCGTGCCGCTACGCCAAAGGTCACGTTTTTCAAAGTCGAGAGCCACGGCAACAGCGAGTAGTTCTGAAACACCACACCCCGGTCCAGACTTGGCCCCGATACTTCGTAGCCGTCCATCTTGACCACACCACTGGTCGGTTCTGCCAGCCCGGCAAGGATGTTCATGATCGTGGATTTGCCGCACCCCGAATGGCCAAGGATGACGACGAACTCACCCTTTTCCACGCCGAAGTTGGCATTCTCGAATACAGTCAGGTCACCGCCCTGCCCGTCGGGATAGACTTGCGTGAGGTTTTCAATACTTAGAAATGGTTTGGACATGACTGCTCCTATTCAACGTACGACACGGTGCGCTGCAGCAACCCGAAGGCTGAATCCAGCATCATGCCCACAACACCGATCATCAAAATCGAGAAGACCACCGACGTCAGGTCGAGGTTGTTCCACTCGTTCCAGACGTAGTAACCAATACCCGTTCCACCGACGAGCATCTCTGCCGCCACGATCACGAGCCAAGCGATACCAATCGAGATGCGCATGCCCGTCACAATCGTGGGTGCCGCCGCGGGAAGGATCACAAAAAACGCCGTCTTCAGATGCCCAAGCTCGTGCGTGCGGGCCACATTCACCCAGTCCTGCCGGACAGCAGCCACGCCAAACGCCGTGTTAATCAGCATTGGCCAGATCGAACATATAAAGATCACAAAGATTGCCGACGCCTCACTGTCTCCTATGATGAAAAGCGCAAGTGGCATCCATGCGAGAGGTGAAATCGGCCTGAGCACCTGAATGAACGGGTTAAGCGCTTTGTATGCGACCGGTGACATCCCGATCAGAAAACCCAGCGGGATCGCCACAGCTGCCGCAAGCGCATAGCCTGTTAGAACGCGGTAGATCGAATATCCGATCTGTATGCCGATGCCTTTGTCGTTGGGTCCTGCATCATAGAACGGATTGGACAATTGCTCCCACGCTTTGATGGCAACCTGACTTGGTGGGGGCACCCCCGCTTTGGCAGAGCCCGCACCCGTCAGTATCTCATATTCGGTTAGCTCCTCTACCGCCTTTTGCGCGGGGATGGAGAGCTCCCACGCGAGGAGCCCCACCACCAGCAACAAAACGGACAGAAGCGCTGCACGCTGGTTCAGCGATAGAGTGTTCATGGATCAGCCCTTTCCGATCGGGAAGCTTTTGACGTACTCCTCTGCCTTGTCGGAATCGAAAGTCTTGCCCATAATCGTATGCGTTTTGTAGGTCTCTTGCGGTGCGTCATACCCCAAGTCTTCCATGACCTTGCGCGCATCCGCCGCGAGATAGACCTGTTCGGCCACTGCCTTGTAGTCGATATCACCTTCGATATAGCCCCAACGCTTCATCTGGGTCAGAATCCATACGCCCATCGAATGCCACGGGAACGGGTCAAAATCGATGCGATCCGGCACACGCTGCACCTCGCCCAAACCATCGGCATACGTACCGGTCAGGACCTGTTCAATCACCGTCACCGGCTGATTGAGATAGTTGGTCGGTGCAATCGCTGACGAGATTTCCTTACGATTTTCAGGGTTCGATGCATATTGTGTGGCGTCGATGATCGACTTGAGCAAAGCACCATATGTGTTCGGCAATTCCTGTGCAAAGCTCAGTGGTGCTGCGAAGGCACAGCAAGGGTGACCTTCCCAGATGTCTTTCGTAAGCAGGTGGATAAAGCCGATGCCCTCGTACACAGCACGCTGGTTAAACGGATCGGGCGACAAATAACCGTCAAGGTTACCGGCACGCAGGTTTGCAACCATCTCTGGCGGTGGAACTACGCGGATCTGGATGTCTACGTCGGGGTCCAAGCCGAACTCGGCCACGTAATACCGGAGCAGGAAGTTGTGCATGGAATATTCAAACGGCACGCCAAAGGTAAAGCCTTTCCACTGCGCCGGATCGCGTTTGTCCAGATGCTCGTTGGACAAGACGATCGCCTGCCCGTTGATATTTTCGACCGCCGGCATGATGTACGGCTCGGCGACAGAGCCCGCACCCAAAGTCATGGCCAGAGGCATTGGTGTCAGCATATGGCTCGCGTCGTATTCGCCGTTCAGCGACTTGTCGCGCGCAACCGCCCAGCCAGCCGTTTTGATGACCTGCGCATTAAGACCGTAGCGTTCGTAGAACCCCAAAGGCTGCGCCATGATGATGGGCGTCGCACAAGTGATCGGCACAAAACCGATGTTCAAATCGGCCTTTTCGGGCGGGCCGAGGTTGTCCAGAATAGCCGCTGTGGCTTTTTCGATCGGGAAAACAGACGCCAGCGCCGCAGCAACCGTCGATCCGCCCAGCATCCCCATAAACGACCGTCTTTTAATGTCGTTCTGGCCGAACATAGAACGCACGATGGCGCTTTCCACGGCCCGCTCCATGATGTCTTCGGTAGACATGCTTGCCGGTTCTATATGGTCTTTGTCATGGCCGTGGCTTGATATGCAACCGTCACATCCGCAATCAGCACCGTGCCGCAAATCTGTCTTTTCCGAAAACGGGTTTCCCAAGCTTTTCAGCGACATTTTCCATCTCCTGTTTTTGTGTCTCCTAACAACTTGTTGCAGTGGGCTGGTTTGGAAAAGAAAAAATACCCAATTTTTGAATTGGCGTAACTTTCTGTTTTTATTTATTTTTAATCCCAAATTACGCTGGGCAATTTTATGACATTTCGTAAATTACGAAAATTCGTATTGCAATGCCGCTGAACATCAAGGCACCCTGCCCCCATGTCTGCCAACTTTCCCACTTACGATTCATTGCTTGCACAGCAGGTCACGGCAGCGGTGCTGATCGACATCTCAACCGACGTGATCGAAACTGCGAACACACCAAGCCAGAAGCTGTTCGGCACCGAGCGATTGGTGGGCCGTCGTTTTTCACACTTCCTCGACGGCTCCGTACAACAGATGATGCTTTTTCTGCAGGAAGCAGAATACCGGACCTCTGCCTGGACACGCAGTGTCGCCCTCAAGACCGCAGACCAAATGCCACTGCGCTGCGAAATCCGCGGCCGGTTCATGGATGACACAACGGACAAGGTCCTGCTGGCATTCATTGATCTCGACGAAATGGAGTTGCGGACGCGCAAAACAGAAGCGGCGAACATGCACCGTTATGGCCTTATGGAATGGCAGCGCGCACAAGACTTTTTTGCGGAACTGGAACGCCAGAACCAATTGATCCTCAACGCAGCCGGAGAGGGCATTTATGGCGTAAACGCAGACGGCAAGACCACATTTGTAAACCGCGCGGCACAAGAAATGCTGGGGTGGTCAGCAGAAGACCTTCTGGGCCATGATATCCATTCAATGATCCACCATCACCACCTGAACGGCGAAACCTATCCGTCCCACCAGTGCCCGATTTACCAGTCTTTCCGTCACGAAGAGGTCAACCGCATCGAAGATGAGGTCTTTTGGCGCAAGGATGGCAAACCGATCCGTGTCGAATATGTCTCGACGCCCATTTACGACAACGAAGAGCTTGCCGGTGCCGTTGTGATTTTTCGCGACATTACCGAACGCAAGGAAAGTGAACGCCGCCTCAAGGAGGCTATGGAAGAAGTAGCGGCCCTGCGTGACAAGCTCGAACAAGAGAACACTTACCTGCAGGAAGCGATCAGCATTGAACGTGCGCATCACGACATTGTTGGAGCGTCACCCGCGACGCAAGCACTTTTGACGCGGGTCGAACTGGTGTCGCGCACCTCGGCAAATGTGCTGATCACAGGTGAGGCGGGCACGGGTAAATCACTGGTCGCATCCGCCATCCACAAAGACAGTGACCGCCGCCGCAGACCGCTCATCCACTTTCAATGCGGTTCTTATTCGGACGACACGACAGAGGACGAACTGTTCGGACATGTGCGCGGCGCGAATGCGGATGCACGGCAGGACAAGGCGGGAAGCTTGGAACTTGCCAACGGCGGCACCCTGTTTCTGGATGAAGTAACGGAAATCCCGCTCGAACAGCAAGGCAGGCTGCTAAATGCGCTGCAGACGGGGTTCGTATCCCGTACCGGAGAGACAAGACGCCGTGACATCAATGTCCGTGTCATCGCATCCACCAGCCGCAACCTTGAGCGTGAGGTGCAAGCAGGCCGCTTCCGGCAGGATCTGTTCTTTCACTTAAGCGTCTTCCCCATTCACTGCACACCGCTTCGCGAAAGAGCTGATGATATTCCGCCTTTAGTGGCGCATCTGTTGAAACTAGCCTGTAAACGCCTGAACCGTCAGAGACCGGCAGTCACCGAAGGCACTGTCCGGACTTTGCAAAAGTACGACTGGCCCGGAAATGTGCGCGAACTGGCCAACGTCATTGAACGCGGCGCTATCGTGTCGACCGGCGGCAAGCTGAAAGTCGAAATCATGTCAGCCCCACTCAGCGATGCGCGCAGCCGGTCCACCTTGTTGACCGAGCGTGAAATCGAAAGCATGGCAACTGCGAACCTCATTGCCTGCCTGCGCGAAACAAAAGGGAAAGTATCCGGACCAGACGGTGCGGCCTCAATACTCGGCATTCAGGCAACGACGCTATACTCTCGCATCAAAAAGCTGGGCCTGAGTGAAACCGACTGGCGATAAGAATCCGCGCCACGAAAGCCATAAACTACTGCTAACGATAACGGCTTGCGGCCTTCAGATCGCCAAATGAACCTCGGTGCGCCAATCTTTGCACCTTGAGGCCAGATCCACTGGCAAAGGCTGATCCGTGAACAGCGCATCTATCTGGGACAGCGACGCAATCCGGCCAGGTGCACTGCGCATGAATTTGGAATGATCCGCCACCAGAAAGCTCTTGCGCGATCTGCTGAGTATTGTCTGGCTCACGCTCACTTCCTGAATGTCGAAATCCAGCAAATCGCCATCGTCGTCCATCGCAGAACAGCCGATCACAGCGATATCAAACTTGAACTGACGGATGCTGTCGATTGTGATCGCGCCGACGAGACCGCCATCAGACCGCCTGAGCGCGCCACCGGTCAGAATGATCTGGCAATCCGGGTTTCCAACCAAGATGTTCGCCACGTTCATATTGTTTGTCACAACCAGCAGACCGGAATGCCTGAGCAATTCGCGCGCAACGGCCTCGGTGCTTGTACCGATATTCAAAAACAACGATGACCCGTCGGGAATATGTTCGACACAAGCGCGCGCAATGCCGGCTTTCTCGGTTTCGTTCAGCGTACGACGTTCTTCGTACTCGATGTTTGTGGTACCAGAAGGATGGATCGCGCCACCGTGCACCCGCTCCAGCTTTCCCGCCTCCGCAAGATCACTGAGATCGCGGCGGATTGTTTGAAGCGTGACATTGAAATGGGTTGCCAGATCCTCAACGCTCACCTTGCCATCACGTCTCGCAATATCGAGTATTTCAGGCTGCCGGAATGATTGGGACATGCTTGCCTTCCTTTACGTTCGATTATGCGCGAAGAAAGCGCGTTTTCAAGGGCGTCACTGAAAATGCGCGCAAAATGAGTCGAGAAATCACCAGTCATGGCCCAGCAAACCGCCGCAAAATAGAGAAAGTCTATAGAAAAAGGGGCTTCTGCTTTGCAAAAACGCACTGATTTCTTGGAATTACGCAGCCAAAACGAAAAAGAACGAAAATAGTATTGCGCACATCGCGGCACTTACCTAACAATACGACCAAAATCGAACATCGAGGAAGGGGAGGGCCCGTTGTCGACACAACCACAGCAAAATGACGTTCGGGATCTGTTCATCATCGGTGGCGGGATCAATGGGTGTGGTATTGCGCGCGATGCTGCGGGGCGCGGGTTGTCGGTTTCACTTGCGGAAATGGGAGATCTTGCATCGGCTACGTCTTCTGCGTCCACCAAACTCTTTCACGGCGGCTTGCGCTATCTTGAGTATTTTGAGATCAACCTTGTCCGCCATGCCCTGATCGAACGCGAAGTGCTGTTGCACGCGATGCCGCACATCAGCTGGCCGATGCGCTTTGTTCTGCCCTATCACCGCGACATGCGTTTTGAGGGTGGTACGCCCACGTCGAAAATCCTCAACGTAGTGATGCCATGGATGAAAGGGCGCAGGCCCGCCTGGCTTATCCGGTTCGGGCTGTTTCTCTATGATAACCTCGGGGGAAGAAAAATTCTTCCGGGAACGGCCACGATAAACCTTAAGGGAACGCCCGAAGGTGAACCGTTAGACGAGAAATTCGAAAAAGCCTTTGAATACTCGGATTGCTGGATCGAAGATTCACGACTGGTCGCTCTGAATGCGCGTGATGCGGAAAACCGCGGCGCGCATATCATGGTCAACACCAAAGTCATGTCCGCCGCGCGCATAGACGACGTGTGGGAAATAACGACCGAGGACACAGGAACAGGAAAAACGTCCCAGCACCGCGCCCGTATGCTGGTCAACGCAGGCGGCCCATGGGTGGGTGATATCATCCAAAGCAAGGTGCGGATCAACTCACGCGAAGGCGTTCGCTTGGTCCGCGGCAGCCACATTGTGGTGAACAAAGTCTACGATCATCCCAAATGCTACTTTTTTCAGGGTGCTGACGGACGGATCATCTTTGCCATTCCATATGAGACAGATTTCACGTTGATCGGGACAACCGATGCAGAACATCACGACCCATCCGTGAAGCCCGACTGCACGGACGAAGAGCGCGACTACCTGCTGAACTTTGCCAATGGGTATTTCAAAACCAAACTAGGCAAAGACGATGTCGTCTGGTCCTACTCGGGCGTGCGCCCGCTATATGATGACGGCGCATCAAGTGCGACGGCAGCCACGCGCGATTACACGCTGAAGGTCGACGACACGGGCGGCGCTCCGATCCTCAATGTGTTTGGCGGCAAGATCACAACCTACCGTAAGCTGGCCGAAGACGCGATGGACAAGATCATACCATTTTTTGCTGGGACATCAGGTCACTGGACCTCAGGTGTCGCGTTACCGGGTGGCGATTTTGCGGTGCAGGACGTTGAAAAACTGGTCACCAAGCTGGCTCGGGAATATTCGTTTCTTGACGAAAAATGGGCGCGCCGCCTGATCCGCGCCTACGGCACAGACGCGTGGCCTCTGTTGGGGGATGCGCGTGACGCACAAGACTTGGGTGTGTCATTTGGCGCAACGCTGACCGAAGCAGAGGTTCGCTGGTTGATGCAGAACGAATTTGCACGCCATGCCAATGATATTGTGTGGCGTCGCAGCAAACTGGGCTTGCGCCTGACCAAGGAAGAAATCGACGTCATTGACACATGGATGATCGACCACAGCAATATTTCAGCCAAGGCAGCAGAATGACGAGGCCATTTAAATGACTCTAGTGCTTAAAGGTGTATCCAAAACGGTTGGTGGAGAGGTTCATATCCACCCGACCGATCTGACTTTGGAAAAGGGCACAATGAACGTTTTACTGGGGCCGACGCTCTCGGGGAAAACGTCGTTGATGCGCCTGATGGCGGGGCTGGATGTTCCGGCGACCGGTTCGGTGCATTGGAACGGTGAAGACGTGACCGGCATGCGGGTGCAGGACCGTAAAGTGGCAATGGTCTATCAACAGTTCATCAATTACCCGTCGATGACGGTCTACGACAATATCGCGTCCCCAATGAA
>Ga0316197_10001433_pt1 | contig 17002 bp, 12 predicted proteins | sample OudBiesiAoxic_MG_FD_204939 | JGI IMG/M metagenome (GOLD analysis project Ga0316197, IMG submission 204939) | Coastal sediment microbial communities from Oude Bieten Haven, Netherlands - site A oxic | ecosystem: Environmental > Aquatic > Marine > Coastal > Sediment | place: Netherlands... | reverse complement strand
GATCAAAATTCGGTGGTTCTGCCCTGATGTTCCGCGATGTTGCGCGGATGTATGACATGGACACGCAGATCGTATCCATCGACCGCGCCCCGCCCGATGTGGATGACCGTTTTGACGGGATCCGTTCTGTTGAGGGTAACGTGTTGGACCTCGAAGCGACGTTCACCGCAAATGCGCTTTTTGATATGCCGCGTCCGTGGATCCTGTCTGAGGACAGCGCGCATACATTTGATGCCTGCATGGAGGTGCTAAAGTTTGGTGCACGTCATCTGCGGGTCGGCGAATACCTGATCATGGAAGACAGCGTACTTGCGGAGCTTGATCTCGCCGATCGGTTCGATGGCGGGCCAAGCCGTGCCCTTGAGACGTTTTTCAAGCAGCAGCCGGGGGTGTTCGAGATTGATACAACCTACTGCGACATGTTTGGTGTGAACGCCACGACCAACCCCAACGGCTATCTGAGAAAGATCTGAGATGGCGCTGGCGGAAACCCTTGTCGATAATTTGACTTTTGCAGAGGATATTCGCCTGATCATCTGGGATCTGGATGAAACATTCTGGGATGGTACCCTGACCGAAGGTGGGATCAGCTACCGGATGGATCATCATCAGTTGGTTATTGATCTGGCCAAGCGTGGGATCATGTCGGCGATCTGTTCCAAGAATGAGCGGACACCGGTCGAGGCGCTTTTGCAGGATAAGGGACTGTGGCCCTACATCATCTTTCCCAGCATCGACTGGACGCCAAAAGGCCCCCGCATCAAGACCATGCTGAACCAAATCGGGCTGCGGCCGGAATCGGTTCTATTTCTTGATGATAATCCGATGAACCTGGCGCAGGCCGCCCATATGAACCCTGGCTTGAACACAGCTATGCCAGACATAATTGCGTATCTTGCAGACGCTCGGCAGGTGCAGGGCAAACCAGACGCCAACCTGACCAGATTAGCGCAATACAAGGTCAAGGAGCGCAAGGCGCAGGCGGCGGAGAAGCATGGTGACGACACTACCGCGTTTCTTCGCAAGTCAGGTGTGAAGGTCTTTATTGAACACGATGTTGAGGCGCATCTGGATCGGGCGATCGAACTGATCAACCGCACCAACCAGTTAAATTTCACAAAAAAGCGCCTGCCGGAGGATCCCGCTGTTGCGCGTGCGGAACTGCGCAGCCTGTTGGCCCATAACACCACCGATGCGGCGCTGATCAGGGTCAAGGATGACTACGGGGATTACGGCTTTGTCGGATTTTACCTGACGCGACGGTTCCATAATGTTCGTCGGCTTGAACACTTTTGTTTCTCTTGTCGCACCTTGAATATGTTCATTGAACACTGGGCTTATAATTTCTTTGGACGTCCGGCATTGAAGGTTGTCGGCGATGTCCTGTCTGATCCTGCGGACAAGTTCGTCGATGTCGATTGGATCACACCCGCGCCAATCGAAGCCCTAGACGTTTGCGATCCCACGCCGGCGCTCAGGTATGATCACATCTTTGCGCGCGGTGGCTGCGATCTGGCCAGCCTCATGCACTACTTTGCGCTGCACGCAGACAGCATTGTGGAAGAGTTCAATCAGCCCCAGAACGGCCAGATGTTTCGGCGCGACCACACAGCGTTCCTGATCCCTGCATTAGGCGATGGATTGAGTGAGGATCAGCTCAAGGCCGCAGCGACCTTGGGCTATACTGAGGAAGACTTTGCTTCACAGTTGGCCGCGTTGCCTGAAGGACGAACCCTCTGTTTTCTCAGTTTTTGGGCTGATGCAGATGTACCGATTTACCGTCACCGACAGAGCGGTCTGCGGCTGCCCTATTGGCTGGTCGGTGCGCAGAACCACGATCTGATAGCGAAAGAGGAACTACGCGCAGCAGTCGCGGAGACCGATGTTCAGCGCGCACGGCTCGACGTACTTTGCCGTGATTTCGAACATGAAGGACTGATGGGGGAGACAGAAATGCGCGCGCGCTACTCCCTGATCCTTGAGGCCATACCCAAGGATGCTGACGTGGTGATCGTGATGGCCAATGAAAAAGGCCCGCTGCATTTCCAGAACCCGGGCAGGCCGGAACATCCGTATCATAAACGTCTCAATTGCGCGCTCAGACAGATTGTGCAGGGGCGGGACAATATGATGTTGCTGAACCCGGCCGATCATATCAATGGCGCTGAAGACATGATTGATCTCAACCACTTTAAACGTCCAGTCTATCACAGCATGTACCGCGAGGTCCTGCATCGGCTTACCGATCGGACGTTTGGCACAAAGAGATTGCAAGCAAATGTCTGAACCGCGCCTTTTCTCAAAATTATTCCTCAGTGTTGGTGCGATGAAAGCAGGTACGACCTGGCTTTATGCCGTGCTGGCCCGACATCCTGCGCTTCATTTCGCGATGGAAAAAGAAATCCATTATTTCTACCACCACTACGTTAACCCAAACCAGTTGAGCGAGGGTTACCGTCTGCGAGAGGCGCGCAACCGGTATCTTTTTCGCTTTGATCCCGAAAACGCCAACATCGACGCGGTCAAGGCGAACCTGAGGTGGGTCAGTGCCTATCTGGACAGGCCCGTGGATGATTATTGGTATCGTAATCTGTTTCAGATGCGGGACCACCAGACCTATGCCTGTGATTTTTCGAACTTGCATGCCCAGCTCCCGCGTGATGCATGGCCGCAGATTACGGCGAAGTGCGATCAGCTAAGGGTTCTCTTTACGATGCGCGACCCGGTTCAAAGGCTTTGGAGTCATACGAAGTTTCACCTGCAGTTGACCGGACATCTGGACAAGCTGGAAACGTGGGGGCCGGAGCAGTTCCATGAATTTGTCCGTCGCCCGCACATTTGGGTGAACGCGGAATACGGCCAAATCCTGCGCAATCTGCGCGCTGGGCTATCGCCTGACATGCTTAAGGTTCTGTTCTATGAAGACCTCCATGCTGACCAGCGGGGCACCCTGCAAGGTATCGAGGATTTTCTTGGGATCCCCCGCTTTGACTACCCACAGGCTCTTTTGGAACGCCGCTTTACCGAGAGTGTGAAACACCGAATGCCGCCATTCTTTCCCGAATTGATCGCAGCTGACGTACGCCGGATTTGCGAGGAAGTATCGGCAGAGGGTTACACCATCCCGGCAAAATGGTCGGCCAGCATACCTGAAGGCGTCTGACAAAGTGACCGTTTCGCAAAACGGAGCAGTGAAAGGTCGTCCTGGTTTGCCTCTTGCAGCAGTTGCCGCATGTCGGGAGAGACGGTTTCTGACGTATTTCGACCCGCAGCATTTGCTGTCACGGATTGCCATCTAAACGACGGATGAAGAGGTACGACCAATGCGTTCAGCCGACGCATGGCGCGGTCAAATTCGGGGACGAATCCCAGAACGCCTTGATGTATGATCTGCTGAATGGCAATGCAGGCACGCTCAAGCTCTGAACCTTGCGCGTCAGGTGTCAGTGCGGCGAGTCTGCTGGTCTGGAAATTTCGGCATTGGCGGTCGCCTTTTACAGACAGCCGTGCGTGAACATACCCTGCAAATCCATGTGCTTTTGCCAAGCGCGCGCCTTGCGTATCGGCCTGCTGAATTCGCTCAAACCGATAGGCAGATGCGATGCGGTCGATCGGGTCGCGCAGGAGCATAAGCGGAATGATCACGGCATCGTCAATCTTTGGAAGGGGGCCGATCATGGTGTGCGAAGAGAACGCTACGGCCCTTGGGTTGTCGGTGATCCATTGGGCCACAAGATCGGTATTGTCTTGCCCCGCCATCGGGAACTCGCGTGACAACCAACGGTCCTGAAAGTTCTGTTGTAGAATATGTTCGACAGAGGTGCCAGCATTCTTGAAAAGGTGGTTGTGCAGGATGATGTGACGCATGGCTCAGCGGCTTTCAGCAAAGGTCATGGGCGGGCACCGTACATGTCAGCCGCTTCGAACGCAGCGCGCATTAACGCGCGGCCTTTCTCGTAAGAGAATGTACTGTGCATATAGGCGCGTGCATTCTGTGACATGATTTCCCAAAGGGTATCATTCATAGTGAGTTCAGTAATCGCACGCACCCAATCGTCAGGTTTTTCGGCGATAAAGCAGTCATAGCCAGATCGTAGGCCAATGCCCTCGGCAGCGATCGGGCTGATCACACACGGAATGCCGTGGGCAAGCGCGCTGATCACCTTGCCCTTGATACCTGCACCGGACAGTAGCGGGGCCACAAAGACCCGATGCGTTGCATAGGCATCACTGACGTCGTCGACAAAGCCGTGGGGGATCACGTGGGTGCCGCCCAGTGCGCGGATGTCATCCCCCATACCTGAGCCGTAGATCGTCAACTGTGTTGCCGGATCCTTTGCCGTCAGCCGTGGCATGACATTGCGGACAAACCACTGAATCCCTTCGCTGTTGGGGTGATGGCGAAAGCTGCCGAGAAAGGATAAACCGATGCGACTGCGGGCGGCAGGCACTGCGTCTGGGACGCTGACCACCCAGGGGCATTTGACCACGTTAGATTGACCGTCAGCATAGGCCTGAATGACCGAGTGTTCGACATCGTTGTATGACAAGACCACATCGACATTGCGAATAACGTCCATCTCTTCGGTGCGGGTCTGGCGGGCGCGGTCAAGCTTGTCTGCGTCACCTTCGGTCTGAGCGGCGCGCAGTTCCCGGAGAAAATGAAGATCAGCGTTGTTGAAAATCACCTTGGCGTTGGGGGCCTGCCTGCGGATCTGCCCAAGCACTCCTTGTGCAACATAGTAGCGGGTGATGTAGAAGGCATCGAAATCCGAGGCATGTCGGTCAAGGTATTCAGACACGTTCATGTAGAACGGCGCATAGATCACCTCGACCCCCGATTTTTGAAGATCTTCGGTGTATTTCCCAAGGTGCGCCATGTTGGTTGAGACAAAGGTGACCTTGTAGCCCAACGATTGTACCAACCGCATTTCCTGCAACGCGGCATATGATCCGGCGTCTTTGTCTGCGCGGGGCGGCGCATAGTCGATGAACAGCACACGGCCTACGATACCGCGATCTTTTTCCAGATCGGGGTGTTGGCCCTCTGGTCCGAATCCGCAAAAAGCGCTGGCCCACTGGCGTTTGAATTTGGGGCGGTTGAGTTCCTGATATTTCTTGAAACCGGTGGTGACATCCGTGCCGGATGTCATGCCTTCAAAGTGATAGACGACAGAGGAGGGAATGAACCATGTGTCATAGCCTGCCGCCCGCACTTTGAAGGCAAGGTCGGTATCTTCAAAATACATGGGTTCCAGAAAGGACGAGAGTCCGCCAACCTTGCGCCAGACCTCTGCCGGTGCGAGCAGCGCCGCGCCAGAAAGATAATCGGCCTGCCGTGCGTAGTTGAAACGTGGATCGTTGGCATTTTGCCGATTGCCATAGTTCCATGGATTGCCGGACCCCCAGACGATGCCACCGGCGTCTTGCAGGTCTCCATTAGGATAAAGGAGTTTGGAGCCGACAAGCCCGACATTGTCAAAGCGGGAGAAAGCGGCAATCAATTCGTCGAGCCACCCGGCGGTGACTTCGACATCGTTGTTCAACAGGGCGATGTATTTGCCCCCGGCCCGCTCGGCCCCGGCGTTGCAGGCTCTGATAAAACGCTGGGCAACAGGATGGCGGATAACAGTGATCCCGGTGATGAGGTCTTCGATCTGGGCGGTGTCGTCGGTGGACGCGTCATCGACCAGGATGACCTCGAACGACGCGGTATTTTGCCCGATAAGCAGCGAGCAGAGTGTGAGATAGGTAAACACAACATTGTTATGCGCGGGGATGATGATTGACACATCCGGGTGTGAAACATCGGGAAAGCGCAATGGCTTGAGAACGACATTCTCAGGTCCGCCTTCCAGCGTGTTCAGCGCGTGCATGATCTGGTCGAAATCGGTCTCAAGCTCTGCTGCTGCCATGACTGCCTTGAGCGCGGCATAGCGATGCGGTGTCTGTGCGAGCAGGGCATTCGGGAAAGGCGCGGCAGATTCGCGGCGCATGACGTCTTCGGGCGTGACAATGTAGGGCATCAGTTGATGCTGCTCAAACAAGGTCACTGAGCCTGATTTATCCTTGAGGGATAACAGCCGCACATGCCCGTTCAGATATTGTGCGGGCAGGCGGATGATGGTGTCTGCGGCGGTGATGCGGACTGGCATGACATGCTGCCCGTCGATGTTGAGAACCAGTTCCATGTCCTGCGCAGAGGTACAGAGCAGGGTGTGGCCGTAATTCTCTTGTACTGTGAAATCAGGTTTTGACATCGGTGTGATGGGAAAGACGTCGCTGCCCACCTGAACCGCCAGATTCTGACCAGGGGCTAGCGCGTTGGGCAATGCCGCGCGAACCCACTGGCCGTCAGCAAGATCGGCCTGACCGTAGATCCATTCTGGTTCAAGAATCAGTGGGTCTTCCTGCGTCGTTGCCGAAGTTGCAACATGGACGTCGGCCAAGAACAGAAAGGGCTCAGTACCTTTGTCATCTGGCAAGTGTTTGCGATACTCGATCTCGAACGAGACTTCACAACCTTGGAAATGTGCCGGGATCGGCTGGCTGACCTCAGCATATCCGTCCCGCATCATGCCACCGGGGTGGGCGGGGTCGAAGGGCAGGAAATGACGTTCTTCTTGTCGTGATACCGGATCAAGAAAAGTCAGGCAAAGCGTAGCGGCTGCGCGGTGCGCGGCAAGGTGGGCATGAAATACCATACCGTCGTGGACTTTTGGAATGCTGATGTGGTCGTCAAAGAAGATCTGGCAGGGCGCGTCATACCGATTAATCATCAGTTGAATTGTCTGGCTGCCTGATAGTGTCCAGTCACTCAGGTGATTGACCCAACAGGCGTACACCTCACCCGGTACGGATTCTTTCGGCAATGAATGAGAGTGTTGGGCAATCCGCCGCGTATCCAACCTGTGGCTGTGCGCACGAGAAAAAACGGGTGTTGGGCTGTGCTCGCAGGTTTCAAATGGAGAGAGGGCGTCGCCCAGTCGAATTTCCATCGGACGCTGTGTTGCCGCCTTTTCGACGTTACCAAATACGGTGCCATCAAGCATGACCAGACAGCGAAGATCGGAAAAGAAATCTAATGACACGGGTGGGCCTCTCGTTCATGCGCTGGGCGCACGTGTGGTTAAACAAGAGTGAATACCGCATAGATTGTATTAAGTTTAGGTTAACCCCGATTAAGAGTGTCTTACTTATCCAGAATGTCGCGGTGATAGCGGTTCAAAAGAAACAGGCCAGCGACTGTAGTCATGGCGGAGACTGCCAGCGGATAGGCGATAGAGACGTACGTCGGCTGGTAGAATGGATAGAAGCCGTCGCGCATAAGGCCAGCGATATGCACGATAGGATTGAACCACAAATAATCTGAGTAGGGCTGCGGCACACTTTCAAAGATGAAGAATACACATGAGATCAGGAACAGTGGTCTGTTCAGGATTGCCCAGGCTGTTTGCCAGATGGGGTAGGCAAGTGTTAGGAAACTGTTCAGCGTGCCAATGCCGATCGCTAACGCAACGGTCAGGAGGTATGCTTGGCCTATCTTCGAGTAATCCAGCGTTGTTGTCGGCTGCAAAAAGATCACGATGAACCCCAGCACAATGAAATGCACCATCATCTGTGTCAGGAAATTTAGAATAAACCTTGCGATTAGGGCATCCAAAAAGGTGATGCGCGGGTAGGCAAGCAAGGCGCGGCTGAATTGTATCGTTTGCGCCAGCTTGGTTGAGATGTCCGTATACATCATCAGGGGCAGAATTCCGGCCGCATAAAACAACGCGAAACTGGTCCCTAAAGGGGGCGTGCGAAAGCCAATGGAAAACACCAGCGTCAGCAAGGTGATACCTGCCGCTGGTTCCAGAATGGCCCAGATATATCCACCCGGTGAGCGCCCGTAGGTCGTGGTAATCTCGCGCAGGATCAGGGCCCCGATTGCCCGCAGAGTGGCAAGGTTGGCGACCTGCGACTGCAATTTGGCTGGCGCGTTGGTAGGGGAGGGCACGAGTAACCTCTCTGATAACCAAGGTTACTAAAAATTAACCTTAGCCATCATACTCTCCGATAAATACGACTAAAAAGTTAATGATTATGGCCGACAGATCTTCAGAAGATGCAAATACTGTCGGCAAGATCCGACACCTTAAATATGCGATGCCGGCAGAAACGGCTGCGTCTGCGCGTCCGCAGATATCGACGCCTCAAGCTGGCAGTCCCCCCGACTTGGAAGAGCCCGCACCGCCAAAACCCGGAACGGCGGACACCCCCCGGTTCCATATCAAGCCGCCCGCCCGCCCAGCGCGTCCGCGCAGGCGCCACAGGTTTCTGTTGGTAAGCTTTGTTGTCTTTGTTATCGCGCCGGTCGTCTTGTCGGCTTTTTACCTTTGGACCCGCGCGGCAGATCAATATGCGTCCCGTGTGGCGTTTTCAGTTCGCACCGAAGAACAAAGTTCGGCAATTGAGCTTTTGGGTGGGATCACAGAGCTGTCTGGATCAAGCTCGTCCGATACGGATATTTTGTTTGCCTATCTTTCAAGTTAAGAATTGGTGTCACGCGTCGATCGACAGGTGGGTCTGCGGCAGATCTGGTCGCGGGTCAGCGTGGATCAGGATCCGGTTTTTGCCTTTGATCCGACCGGCACTATCGAAGATTTGCAGGACCATTGGGGGCGCAAAATCTCTATTGTTTATGACAGCGGCACGGGGCTGATAGATCTTGAGGTGCTTGCCTTCGATCCGCAGGATGCGCTGCGCGTGGCGCAGGTTGTGCTGAATGAATGCACTGAAATGATCAACAGCCTGTCGCGTATCGCGCAGGAGGATTCAATCCGCTTCACGCGTGAGGAACTGGGCGATGCGGTTGAGCGATTGAAGGTCGCACGGCGGGCCCTGACCCAGTTTCGAAACCGCACCCAGATCGTTGATCCCAGCATTGATACGCAAAATCAGATGGGGCTCTTGGTAACGCTGCAACAACAGCTTGCCGATGCGTTGATTGATTCCGATTTGTTGCAGGACACAACGCGCGACAATGATCCGCGGATCACCCAAGCCAAGCGGCGGATAGAAGTGATCAAGGCGCGGATTGCATCAGAGCGGCGCAACCTGGGGCTGGGCGAGGAAGGCGAAAGCGGCGAGGCCTTTGCAAACCTCGTTGGCGAATATGAAGGCCTGATCGTAGACCGTGAGTTTGCCGAAACCGCTTATACGGCGGCGCTTGCTGCCCATGACGCGGCCCTTGCCGAGGTGCGCAAGCAAAGCAGGTATTTGGCTGCCCACGTCAAACCCACTTTGGCTGAAAAGGCAGAGTTTCCTGAGCGAGAGAAGATCCTCGCGTTGTTAGCGTTGTTCTGCTTTTTCTCATGGTCAATCCTCTGTCTGGTTTTCTATTCCTTGCGGGACCGGAACTGAGCAGCAGAAATGATCTATCTTGAGAACCTGACCAAGTATTTCCCGACCAAGCAGGGCCGACAGACTATTGTTGAGAACCTCACAGCAACCTTTCCAACCGGTGCCAGCGTCGCACTTTTGGGCCGCAATGGTGCCGGGAAAAGTACACTGCTCAAGTTGATCGCGGGAACCATTCGGCCCACGTTGGGACGGGTGCTTTCCACGGGGAGCATATCCTATCCGGTGGGTTTTCAAGGGTCGTTCCATCCGGATTTGACAGGTGTTCAGAATACGCGCTTTGTTGCCCGTCTTTATGGCGTGGACAGCGACAGCCTGGTTCATTTTGTGGAAGACTTTGCAGAGCTGGGCGCGCATTTTCGACTGCCACTACGCACATATTCGGCTGGCATGAAGTCACGGCTGTCTTTTGGGGTGTCGATGGGTATTCCCTTTGATACCTATCTTGTGGACGAGGTCACGTCGGTCGGGGATGGCGCATTCCGGCACAAAAGCGTTCAGGTTTTTGACAAGCGCAGGGAAACGGCTGGAGCAATTGTCGTCACGCATTCCCCACCGATGGTGAGGCGTCTGTGCACTATGGCTGCGGTTTTGGAACGCGGACAGCTGCATTTTTACGATGATCTGGACGCTGCCCTTGAACATCATGACCGCAATCTGGCGCATACGGGATAGGGCTTTTGAGGATCGCTTTGACGAGAGCCCGTGCGTTAAATGCAAAAATCTCTGGTGACCAAGTGCTTTTCCAAACATCTTTGATCTGACGGCTTATTGCCGTTTTGTCTTGTTGATACCGGTCGATCAACGCTTCGATCCGGTTTGCATCTGTTCTCAGATCGTCTTTGCCAATCACCAATCCACAGGGGTGCTTGGAAATCAGATCATTTGCGCCGTCAAAGTCACGCAGAATGATGGGCAAGCCGGCCTCAAATGCTTCAAGCGCCCCGATGGGCGTCCCTTCATAGCGTGACGTAAGCAGGTAGGCATCGGCGCTTTGTAATGCCGCGCGCACGTTCGGCAAAGGGCCGGTGAAGGTCATTCGAGAGAAAACCTCAGCTGGAACCAGCCCTGCAATATGAGTTTGAAACGCAGTACTTTCGGTACCCGGACCGCACAGAGTCAGCCTGTAATGATCCGGCAAAGCGTTCAGTAACCGCGCTGCAAAGTCGTAGTCCTTCTGTCGCCCGATGCGGCCTGTCATTACCAGTCTGCGTACAGTTTCGTCGCAGTGAGACGGGAGTGGCTGAAGATCGGAGCAATTCGGCAAGATATGTACCCGGTGCCTTGCAAGCCTGACGGCACGGGTGTCCCGCGCCATCCAACCTGCCATGCGGTGATTAAGAAATATGAGATCCTGTGAAGGACAGGTCGCAACGAGCATCTTTTCGAGCCACTTACAGATCGCGTGTACCATCGGATGATATCCGCGTCCGTACGGCATTCCATGATGGGTAAAGGCAACGGGACAAACAGGCCGCCACAACCGCAGTGCCATCATCAGACGGATCATTAGAACCGGCAAGCGTGCGTGTATCCAGATCAGATCGGGCTTTTGTGCATTCAGAGCACGTATGAGTCCCTGTAAGCCCGACCAGAGATGGGGCAGGGAGAGACGGTTTGTAAGGCCAGGCACCACGACGTGACGCACGCCAAATTGAAGAAGGTCAGTGTAGCCGCCCTGATCTTGGTCGCTGATCACAGTGATGTTCATTTCTTCATGAAGTGCTTTGACGAGGTGCACGACGTGACGGGGCACGCCAGATGGGCGGCCATCGCCACCTACAAGCACGATCTTGGGTTTGTGCTTAGCTTCGGCCAAGGCTTGCCGCCCCCCAAAATCCCAGCGTGTCGCGCCACTTCTGCCGATAGGGGCCGACAGCATACAAGCCCAGGAGCCGTGCCAGACCGTCTGCCTCGCGTGCCTTGGCAAAACGGTCCAGGATGTCGCGTGCATCTGGCGTCATCATGTCGGATACGGCTTGAAGAGCGGCGATGTTCCCGTCGATCCGTTCTGAAAACAAGCCCTTGATCACCCCGGTCTTACGTCTGAGCTGATCGCGCCAAGCGCGTCCTGAGCCAATCAAATTGGCCGCATGTTGCCGATATAGAATCTGTGGCGCGCCATTGTCGAAGCGGACATGGCCACCGCAGGCTGTAATCAGCAAATAAAGCCACCAGTCATGCGCAAAAACGCCATTCGTCCTTATGGCGGCCTTGCGGGCAAGTGCAGCCGCTGACGCGTTCATCATGACAGTGTTTCCAGATGCGACGTTTTCAATCAGGGCGTTTTCCAAGCGGAATGGCCGGTGTAGCACGGGGGCCGGGATTCTGCGGTTTGCTTCGGGGTACCAATACATGTGACGTCCACAGTAGATCGTTGGGTGAAAATCACATGTTTCAAGCAGGTCCAATCCGCGTGCGATCTTGGTTGGCAACCATATGTCATCCTGATCTGCAAAACAGACATATCCCGGGTTTTCAGGCAGTTCACTGATCATCGAGATATAGTTCTGAGAGAAACCCGTACGCGGACCGTTTCCAACAGACACCTGTCCGGGACAGGCTGCGGCGAAGCCGCGTAGCAGGCGCAGGCTGTCATCAGTTGAACCATCGTCATTGCAAACAAGATACCAATCCTTGTGCGTTTGCGCGGCGATACTGGCAAGCTGCGCCTCAAGATGGGCGGCGCCATTCAGGACACCCATCAGGATCGTGACCTTTGGATAGGTCTTTATGATGTTTGCGTGAGTCATCTTTGCTTGCGTTAGAACAAGCTAAAAACGTTCACAAATTGTTAAGTGTCGCTGACTAATCCTGTCGGCTAATGGAGCGCAAAGGAGAGAATGTGTCGCGATTTCCTGCGGTGGCATTGCTGAGACGTTTTGTGGCGGTGGCCCGTACAGAGGGAGTGATCCGAGCAAGCGGGCGGGCAGTTCAATATGTGTTTCACCGGTTGGCCGGTCATGGCCCAAGTAGCCTGGGTGCATCGTCTGGACAGAAACCAAAGGGATCAGAACAGTACTTGCACGGCGTGTGGCAGGCGCTGGCACAAAAGGATGCATTTCATATCTCGGAAAGTCCGGCGATCAACAGTGGACGGCGTCAGATTGCGATGATCGCAGACCTCAATCTTCCACAGTGCCGCAAGTACCGGGTTGAGCAGCTTGCCGGGTTCTGGCGTGCGCGTGGGGTGGAGTTTGAGTTTGCGCACTATCAGGATATCCCCCGCGCAACCCGGATCATGCAAAGCGCGACCCATTTGATGGAATACCGGCTGCAGACTGGCGCGGTGTCAGACATGCTGCGTTACGAGGCGCGCAGGCTCCGTTTGCCCATCCTCTACGACCTCGATGATCCTTTATTCTCAGTTTCAGCCTATGAAACCTACCGCAACATGGAGGCACTGAACCCAGCTATGAAAGCTCATTTTCTGGGCGAGGCTCCGAAATACCTCAGCATGATGAACGGGGCGGATATCCTATCGGTTTCGACACCGGGCATGGCAGCGCATGCGGCGCTTTATTCGGGGCGTTCGGTTTATGTGCGGCGCAACTTTGCAGATGCTGAAACCCTGGACGCCGGAACCCAGGCGATGTTGGAAAATCCCCAGAACGACGGGTTGTTTCGTGTGGCGTTTGCCAGTGGTTCCCAAGGACATGAGATTGACCTGAATGAAATCATAAAACCGCTGTCAGACTTCATTCTTGCAGATGAAAACAGGCGATTGATGCTGATCGGCCATTTCGATGTTTCGCATTTGCCTGAAGGGATGGAGCATCAGGTCGAGACCGTCAAATTTTCTACCTATCAAAGGTATCTGTCCGCCCTTCGGCAGGCGAATTGCGCGGTCATGCCACTGTGTGATGATATCTTTAACCAATGCAAAAGCGCTGTGCGGGTATTGGATGCTGCGGCGGTTGGCGTCCCGTCGATCGTTGGACTGGTGGGTGATCTGCCGCACGTTGTTCGGTCTGAAAAGACCGGGTTCGTGGCGCGGGATAGAAGTGGCTGGATTGATGCGTTGAAAGATCTTGCTGCCGATCCACTGGCAGCGCGCCAAATGGGGCAAGCTGCACGGCAGGATCTGGAGCGGCGCTGGAAAGGGTCGGATCAGGCGCACATCATCGCACCCGAACTCATCAAATGGGTGGAAGCATGACCACCCGGCATATTCTGGTGGCCAACATCTTTTTCGCCCCGTTTAGCTATGGCGGCGCAACTGTCGTGGCAGAACAAGTCGCACAAGCCTTGGTGCGGCAGGGCGCGTACAGGGTAACGGCGGTTTCATTGTGCTCACGTGCCGAACTGGCTGATTATTCCATCATCAAAAGCCAAACGAATGGCATTGTGAATTTCCTGATCAATGTACCCAAGCATCGCAGCTATGCGGAGATGTATAACAATCCTGAGGTGACTGCGCGCCTTGCTGAACTGATAAGTGCGCTGCAGCCGGACCTGGTTCACGCACATTGCGTTCAGGAAATTGGCACCGGGATCATCGCAGCGGCCGAGGCATCTGATATACCGGTGATCTTGAGCGTGCACGATTTCTGGTGGCTTTGTGATCGGCAGTTCATGGTCAAGTTGGATGATAGATACTGCGGACAATCCCCGGTCAAAATTGAAGACTGCAAGGGATGTGTCGATAGTTTTTGGGCCGCAAAAACCCGGTTTGTCCACCTTCAAGAGATGAGCCGAAAGGCCGCTGTCGTTACCTATCCCAGCAACTTTGCCAAAGAGTTGAGCGAGGTGTCAGGTTTTGCACCGGGTTTGGGCGTTGTTTGGGAAAATGGTGTGCAGCTGCCGAAAGAGGTGTTTTTTGCTAAACAGGCCGAACGGCGCAGGAAAGATGATCGGATGACGTTTGGTTTTGTCGGCGGACCATCAGGGATCAAAGGTTGGCCGCACATCAAGCGCGCCTTCTCTCAGGTGGAGCGGCAGGATTTTTGCGGCCTTGTTGTTGAAGGCAGCCTTGATGGATCGTGGTGGCGTCAGAGTGATCTGAAGCGACTCTCTGGGGAATGGTCTATCCACCCCAGATTCAATCAGGAAACGATGGATGATTTCTATGCCAAGATCGATGTAATGTTGTTCATGTCCCAATGGAAAGAGACCTTTGGCCTTGCCATCCGCGAGGCTTTGGCGCGTGGAATAAAGGTCATTCAGACAGACAGTGGTGGTACAGTCGAACATGGCGCGACGAAGCCAGAGGATCTGATCCCCATTGGGGCACCATCTGATCTATTGCGGCGTCAGCTTGACGCCACCTTGGCAGAGTATATCCGTCAACGCGAAATTCATCCAGTGACCAGCTTTGACGATCAAGCGCGTGCCTTTGCCGGTCTGGTAGGTCACGTACTGGATGGATTGGATCGCGCGGCCTGATCTTTGGGGCTACAGATTGCATCAGAAAACAAAGTCGTTCTCATCCAGGTCGTTCAGGTTCACGTTTTGAAGCCTGATGGAGCTGCCGTTGCCGGTACTTATTATCACGTCCTGACCTGACTGGCTTGCTGCATTCATCACATCTAAAAAGCGTGTAAAAGAAGACAGGTTTGAGAAGTTAAGCACCTCATTTGCGTTCAGGGCATCAAAATCGCCGATGGTGTCGTTGCCGTGCCCGCCGGAAAAGACGAACTCGTCTGCGTTGAAGCTGCCATAAAGCAGGTCATCGCCTTCGCCCCCGATGATCGTATCAAAGCCCGCATCGGCGTAGATTGTGTCTTCTCCGGTGCCGCCGTCCAGGATGTCATTGCCTTGCCCGCCAAAGAACCGGTCCCCACCTTCGCCACCCCAAAGCGTGTCGTTCCCCTCCTGTCCAAAGAGGCCGTCGCCAGCATCTCCGCCAAAGATGCGATCATCGCCGCGTCCGCCAAACAACCTGTCGAAGCCAAGATTTCCCAGAAGCGTGTCATTGCCGTCCTCACCATATAGGTTGTCGGACTGGTGGCCGCCGTCCAAAATGTCATCACCGTCCCCCCCATTGAGAAGGTCAAACCCGGCGTTGCCGAATAGCGTGTCATTGCCGCCTTCACCAAACACACCGTCCACGCTTAACCCGAAATTGCTGCCGGCACTCAGCCAGTCATTCCCGTCACCGCCGAACACACGGTCCGGGGATGCGCCTGCCCAGACCCGGTCGTTTCCTGCACCGCCAGCGATCTGGTCAAAGCCATCGCCGCCCAAAAGGATATCATGGCCATTTCCCCCGTTAAGTGAGTCCGCGAAAGTGTCGCCCGAAATAGTGTCGTTGCCATCGCCGCCATTGATGGTGTCAAATCCTGCGGCTCCCATCAGCAGATCATTGTCCCCGTTGCCGTCGATACGGTCATTACCGCCTTCGCCGTTCACGCGGTCAATGCCTGCGCCGGACTGGATTGTATCGTTGCCCAGACCGCCAAACAGGCGGTCATTTTGGCCACCGGACCGAATTACATCTGCGCCATCGGTGCCGATATAGTCCCCCGGACCCCGGTTGAGTGTGAAGCCGGGTGCGTTTTGCCAGGCGGGTGCCAGATCATACGGATTAATGCCGGATGGATTGTCTATGGAGCCGGGATTAGGGTCCGGGCGCGGATCGCCTGTGCCGCCGGGATAAAGGGCCGGGTCGGTCTGGATCCGGTTTCCGGTGATCAGGTTTGAAGTATTGAAGTCTTGTGCGCGCAGGCTGGTGCCGTTTTCCGTCCGCACCTCAAGAATTTCGGAACCGATACGAATTTCGGCACCCCAGATGCGCTGGGAAATTGTCATGCCGCCCAATCCGCTCAGTTGGCTGAAATCTGTTAAATCAATTCGATCAAACCCAAGCTGGAAGTCGCGGATAACATCGCGCGCTCCGTCTTCGATCAATACGAAGGTATCAAGACCGCCTTCGCCGCTCAGGAAATCGGCACCAGCGCCGTCAAGAATGATGTCGTTGCCAAACCCACCGTCCAGCTGGTCTGCACCGCTTGCCCCGGCAAGGATGTCATCGCCAACGCTGCCTTGGAGGGTACTGCCGGATGCGCTGGCCCCAAGGTTGATCCCGATATTGGGCAGCGCGACCGAGAATTCGGCAAGGTACGGGGCTGCCTCGGTCGAGACCCAGAAGCGGATACCATCGGGTGTGGCCATCGCATCCAGAGAGGTGATGCCCGTAAGAGGCGTTTCTATGGAGCCGGGCATCGCATCGATATGTTGCAACCGGCCGCCGGGAAGCATGGTGAACAGACTAATGCCACTGTCCGAGCCAGCCGCAAGGACGAAGTTTTGGTCTCCGATGTTCACACTGGTCACGTGACTTGCGTCTGCAAAACGCGTCTCGCGGCTGTCGATAAGGTGATCGACTTGGACAATGCCATTGGATGTGACTGAAAAGGTCGAAAGAGAATCGCTGCCTGATCCTGCGACGACGACGTATAGTTCCCCGTCAGCTGCCGATGTCACGGTCAGTGCACCGGGACGGTCGACCCAGAAACCATCACTGACGCCGACATCGTTGACGTGCTGCATTGTCCCATTCGATCCTTGGCGAAGCATGCTGACGGTGTCTTGGCCCAGATAGGTGACAAAGGCATAGGTTTGCCCGTCATGGGTTGCGGTAGTGATGCCATTGGCG
>Ga0316197_10001432_pt1 | contig 17014 bp, 9 predicted proteins | sample OudBiesiAoxic_MG_FD_204939 | JGI IMG/M metagenome (GOLD analysis project Ga0316197, IMG submission 204939) | Coastal sediment microbial communities from Oude Bieten Haven, Netherlands - site A oxic | ecosystem: Environmental > Aquatic > Marine > Coastal > Sediment | place: Netherlands... | reverse complement strand
TTTTTGTCCACTTACCACTTTTTTGCTGTTTATTTCGAAATTAAATGCCAATGTCTGTTTTTCAAATCTAATTAAGATCATCTTGATGCTTACCTTATTTCTCTGCAGGAAATTAAGAGGAGACTTTAAAAGAAAGGCTAATGAAAGAAGCTGCATATTTGGAAGTTTTGACTGCGTTAACTCATTGTCTGAGTGCAAAGTCGTCATTGTTGGCTGTTGTTGCAATTGAAGTGAGTTTAACGGTAACTTTTTTGTCTTTTGCATAATCGTAATTTCCTAAAAATATAACTTTAAGATGATAAATAAATTTTTCTATCATCAAATGGAATTGCTCTTTTAGTTATTAAATCACGAGAATTGAGGGGTCACTGTCAAAATAAAACGCTAAAATCGCTTTTTTTTGTCCACTTATCACTTTTTTGCTGTTTATTTCGAAATTAAATGCCCATGTCTGTTTTTCAAATCTAATTAAGATCATCTTGATGCTTACCTTATTTCATTACAGAAAATTAGAATGAGGCTTCAAAAAAGTCTAAAACGCACAAAAAAGTTTCTTACGTTTTAGGTGATTTTTTGTTGTTTTTTATTTTTTGAGGGGAGGCGGCGGTAACCACCAGCTAAAACTTATGACTAAAAGCGTGTCTATCTGGTGACTTGAGAGGTTAGTTAACTTTGGTGTATGTGTAATCCGCTACGATGAATTTTGTACTGTTTTTAGTTGCATCTTGGAAATGCACTTTCGCTTACAACGGATCAATATGTTATGGAAGCTAATATGTTGCTCGCTGTAGCTCAGGTAAAGCAAATCAAATTAGCAGTGGAGAGTATTAGAATTATGGATTTTTAGTCAATGCATGTCGTAAACAAAAGTGAGGGTTAATAAGGTCTCAGGTATCAACCTCACTCAAACCCCTGAAGCCGAAAGTAAAGACAGAAAAAGCGCCATTGCTACAGCATTGTCCTTGTCAGTCATGCAAGGTTGGCATCTTACGATTTATTGCCATATCAGAGTCGGATACAGTGACGATTAAAACAGAGCGAACGAGTTGGCGAGCTAGCCTGCTTAATAAAATCAATAAGTTAACCTGCTTAATTGTTCAGACTAGTAGCGGCTGTGCGTGAAAAATGTCATTACTTAGCTGTTAAATACTAGGTTTAATAGGGACATAATAAGTACTGAGCAACGCAGGTATAGCTTAGATACGACAGGCATGCCGATGAAATTGGCTTGATGTAGCTTAGATCATAAAAGTAAATTCCCATAGCATAAAGAACACCAACTCTGACAGACCCAGCAGGTAGCGCCTCAGTCCAATAAGCGATTATGCAACACACACTGCGTGTCGCATAAATACTAAATTGTTAGTTTGTTTTCAAGCTAACAGGTAAATTTTGATATTTTATAAACAAAATTTAAAAGGAACTTTAATGACAACAGTTACAAATGGAATAATCGTAGATAAGCGTATCACAGCCAAGCGATACAACTCTATTGAGCATGGGAATATTAACAACGTAACATCTATAGTACTTCATCGGACTGCAGGTTCGAGTGTGACCTCATCCCTGAATGGTTATGCTTCGGGGCAAAAAAACTGGAGCTCATTTTTTAATTGCTAATGATGGAACAATATACCAAACAGCTAGTTTAGAAAAACTCTGTTGGCATGTTGGTATCTTATATTCTCGGTGTGCCGACGAAAAATCATGCGGCGTTTTTCAAGTTAGTTGTCGCATCAAGTTAAATTTTATGCCGCCCGCATTGCTTCTTTTTTCTCTGGATTTAAATTTACTTCATTGATCATTGTCCAATTTCGAGACTTTCCTGGCCAACGACTTGGATTCTGTAATTTCGGCATTTCATTTACCCGATGACGTTTCGCTAGTATCGCTTTATCTAACCCTAAATGAATCAGGTTCGTTTAAAGGCAGAACGACACTGAGTAAAATTGGTCCATCCAGAATTCGATCCAAAATATTTCTAGCAGCAGTTAGTGCTGGAACACATAACCCAGATATTAAAGCACAAAAAAATCGACTTCTAGCGGCTGGGGGAACCAAGATGCAAGTGTTAGGTGCAGCAATGAGAAAGCTAATTCAAATTTGCTTTGGTGTAATAAAAAACCAAACAAAATACCAATCTGAGTTAGCATTAAATTAGGGTTGCGAGTGCTTTGGATAGATAGCATCTACAGTGGGTTATATTATCAGCAGTTACCCACTAAGGTATAAGTAATAATGGTTTAACCAAACAGCTTTAAATTTATACTATATGCTTTTTGATTGACAATATCGCGTTCAGAACCTCAATAGTAGAAGGATGTTTTTCTCCAAAAAAATGCTGTGATTGCTCGTAACATAATATAAAGTAACTGAGGGATGTCCTGTAATTACCCACTTTGGTATAGCTAACGCCAATGTTATAGGCGATGTTAATAATATCTTCTTCATTGTTTGGTAGTTTTCTTATTAAGTCCAATAGCGCTTCATAGATAGATAAAGCATCACTGGCCTCAAGTTGGCTGTCACCAAGGTCATCCATAAAATCTCTCACTTGATTTGACAGAGAAATAATATGTCCTTGTTTAATTGGTGAGATTGATGTTTGGTAGCTTGAACTTAATGATTTTAGTGTGACTGTCAGGTACTCGCTGACTTTATTCCATTGCTCCATTTCAACGTATAGCTTTGCAAAATTATAAAGGGTCTGTGCAAAGCGAACGTCATCATGAAGATAGTGTTCCATCATACTACGAAGGCTTTTTTTGTAGCAGGATTCACTTTCTTTTAATAAGAGTAGCCTTTTGAATGTTAATCCCAAATTGTTATAAGTGGTGACTAAAAAGTGTGGATTCACATTTAAACGTTCTATATTTTCAAGTGAGTAAATGGCATATTGCGCTGCTAAATCAAAGTAATAATGATTATCCCAATCTAGATATAAATTGGCTAAATTGATCAATACATCGAGATAGTAAAATGTATGTAGCGCAGTATTACCGTTTTTATTATAAACCCTCAAGGCGTTTTGAAATGATGATTCGGCAATTTTGAATTGACCCGTTTTTTTCGCACTAATGCCTAATGAATTGTATAGTTTAGCGAACTCCACAAGGGGCATTTCTTTTTGTTTAAGTGCTTGCTCTACTGACTTTTCGATATAAGCAAAACGCGCATAGCCGGAATTGATTGTTCCCTGTTTTTGATAAATCCCACATAGCATTTCAGGGTTGTCGTGAAACACCTGCATCCCATGAGCCAGAAAGTCTTTCACGATACTTTCTTTGCGACAATTGATAAGTAGTGCCACAATTAAATTATAAGTAGCGGGTGAGGGGGGATTTAATTGTTTATATTCCTCTAAAATTTTGACAAAAAAGGTATCATACTTAGCTAAGTAATTTAGGTACATCCTCACGCAGCTCCGTTTATTATTTTCTAGGAAAGCGTGGTAGTTGTCTATCTTAGATAAAAAAGAGGCAAGCGATTGATTATCATCAATTTTAAAAAGGCTCCAAGGGAGCTCGATATAGGTTCTTTGCGTCGAGTGTTGTGTAAAGTAGCGTATTAGATCTGAGTGAAGTGCACGTTTATTATCGTCATATAGTGTTTGTTTAAGTGTTGTTGTGATCGCTTCATTTGAGAACGTTAATAATGAATATCCATTAACCTCTTTTTCGTGTAAAAATGGCTTTATTTGTTCAAAAATTCTTAACCATACCGAAGAGGGAAGGCGCCGCTCGATAACACCGTCAATAACAATGTTTAGGCTATTAAAGTCTTCTATTTCATCTAACAGCGGCGCGTTATTGTTTAATAAATCAATAATCTCTTTTTCAGTGAGCCCCGATCTTGAGGAAATGATCAAGCCCAGAATATATTTAACCAGTATACGATTGTGGTAATGGGTTGTTGTTAAGTTCTCAAAAAAACGATTAATAGCACTGGGTAAGTCAAGTGCTAAGCTAAAGTGCTCGTGATTACTTTGCCAGTGTTTAACTTCTTCAAAGATAAAGCGTAAATAAAGGGGAGAACGATCGCTGGTAGCAAAGACATTTTCAACATATTCAAACTGTTCATCATTGAGTGTTCGGTTTATCAGCTTCAAACGATGCGCTAAATAGTGACGCGATTCTTTTATAGTTAGTGCATTTAAATGTATATGGTTTGCTGACTCAATCTTATCCACTAGCAGTGTTGTATAATGTGTGGCGTCTACACTATCTAATAACGATAATACAACTTTAAGTGTTGGGGGAAGTTGAACCGGTAACCATTGAAGAAAGTTTTCATTTTCTAGTTTATCTAAACCATCTATAAATAGTGTCGTTGGTATGGTGATACTTTTAAGCAATGTATAGACTTGGCTGTAAAAGTCATCAATGTCAGTTTCAAATTGTTTCGGTTTTTTCAAACAGTTCTTTAAGGCGAGCTCTAAGATCAAAGACTCGAGCATGCCTCGCATATGTGAGGATTGAGAGCTTGCGCCAATAAATTTACAACACGTGACATGGGAAGAGTGTGTATCAGCCGCTTTTGCGATTAGCGCTGTTTTCCCTTGTCCCGCGGAGCCTCTGATCAGTAGAGGTTGTTTCGAACTCCCCCCAATATAGGTGAAAATGTGGGTGAGCTCTGTTGTGCGCCCAACAAATGACGTTGTGAATAATTGCTTGTATTTTAATTGTTGCTTTATTTCTTGGTTGAGAGGTTCAAGTTCTTTTACATCATTAATATGTTGTTCAACTGCTTCAATGAGTCTTGTAATCATAAATTCTTCAAACTCAACTAAGTAGCTTTTACGCGCTGACGTTACTTGACTTACATCCGCATAATCAACCGTTGTCTTTAAGCAATTATATGACGGGAACGCATATTCAAGGCGCTGCTTAAATGCAGCCCAGTGGTGACTGTTTTCATCGAAAAATAGCTCAGAACTAGGCGCTGAGTTAGACGATTGAGATGTGTTAAATTCGATATGGCGGTTGAAAACATACACGTGTTCATTATCAACATGAGTAGAAGAGTGCTCCTGAGGTGAGCGCTTTGGGTATTGCATTAAGTCAGCGTATGGCTGTACCCCTGCTAATATTTCAAATTCAGTTGCTGAGGTAAAGTACTTAGCGCGTTGGCTGTTGGTGACTTCGCCCCGGGCAAACAAATGGTCAATAGCGTATTGTAAAATATGGCGGATAATTGATTCGTGTTTAGCCCACTCTACATTTCCTTCACTGTTTTTATCATCAAGAGATACAAAGTCTTTCTTAAAAAGCGGATCAATCGAATTATTATTTGTTGCTCTTTCACGACCTTTGAGAATATACGTATGCGTATCAGAAATAGTGGAGAGGCGGTTACTGTCTTCAATATACCAGTAGTTTAAATATTTGAGTGCATCTACTTGTGTTTCATCATGAGTAATAACATGGCGTATTTTATCAAACTCCTCTTTATCAATCGCTTCAGGAAGTGGCACCCAACCATACCGATTGCCATTTAAAATAATGAAGTTGGGATAAGGGAACTGCTTACAATTTTTAACTTCATTTAAACACAGCGAAAGAGTTTTTTGGTTGGCTTGGGCTTCAGCATTGATCCCCCAGCGTAAATCGATTGGATGAAATTGAAAGTTTCTTTTTTGACAATATTCGTCAATTTTTGGAAAGACCTTTTCTTGAAGGGTTTGTCGCTCACTTTTAAAGTCTGAAAAGGTGGAAGATACAAATAGTCTAAATGTCCTTAAATAATGCAAGTATAATGTCCTTTTTAGTTGCCTACGCGCTATCTAATGATGAGTATTGGTTATAGCAAACATCATTAGCAAGTAAAAGCTAAATGCGGGGGATTGCATCCCTCAAACCAGTTCTTTGTGAGGAACGGCAGGTTTTAAACGTTAATTTTTTGAACGAAGATTCGCGTAAATGCCGCTTACACTGGTCAGGCGTGTGTGTTTGACGATGCAGTTCTAAGAGCTCAGTCAGATAGTGGACGTGGAAGCAAATTGTAAGACCCGCCGAGCCTAAAGCTCAACGAGCAGATGGCCAGCGAAACGTCAAAAAAGAAAAGCGAATGGCTTATGCTGTCATCTTGGAAGCTTGCTGCTTTAGTCACGAGTAGTTTACTGTTTCCATAAGCGTGATATTTCCAGGTGCGGGTGCTGAAAGAGGGGCATTTTAACGCGTAAAACAGTCCTAAACGAGGGGATAAGGTGGTCTGTTGTATTATAATAAGTGCATTTTCGCACTTTTTTATCTCAGACGTTTAGTGTGCTAGCGTGTCGTAAGTGGCCCTATTGAGACATGGTGAATTCTTTTTTATGGGCATTAGTTGATACGTTGGCATATAAAAAAAGTGAATTTTTTCACGTTTTCATCTCAGATTTTAGCTGGTCACTCCTGTCTCATATTTTCATTTTCGGACAATTTTGTGTCTCATCTAAAAAGTGAAATCAGGCGCAAGGCCTTTAAATATAAGGGGCGGTGGGGGAGTGAGGTATTTTCTTCTAATAGGGCTGAACTATTGGGTTTTGAATACGAAGCATTATCACTAAGGCAAACTGCCATACCAGATAGTTACCATGATTAAAAAGTAGATAGCTGGGTTTGGTTCCTGCCATTGTTTTTTGCTATATACAGCGCTTTATCTGCCTGATTAATCACGTCATCTAAGTTTATATTGTCAGGTTTAACGTCTGTGATCCCAATGCTCATTGTTAAACGAATAGATAAGCTCTTATTTATACTTACTTCAGTGTGCTCTAATGTTTGTCTCATTTTCTCTGCTAGCGCATAGGCTTGACTTGAGCTTGTGTCCGGCATAAGAATAACAAACTCCTCGCCGCCATAGCGGGCTAATAAATCGTGTTTACGACAATGTTGTCTAATAATATCCGCGACACACCTCAACGACTTATCGCCAGCGACGTGCCCATAAGTATCATTAACACGTTTGAAATGATCTATATCAAGAATAATAGCAGAGATAGGGCTATGCATTTGCTTTGCTTTGTTTAATAACTCCGTTGCAGCAAGGCTAAAATGACGGCGATTAAATAACTGTGTTAAAGGATCTGTTGATGCTAATAATTGAAGATCCGCTTGTTTTATTTTTAGGTTCTCTAATATTCGAATTCTATAGGCGATAATAAGCGATAGAACGAGGGCTTCTAACATAATACCAATGCCTACACCGTGACTGTTGATGTAGTTAAATTCCGCTTTTCCTTTGTAAAAGAAGACAGCCAAAATACTAAAGATGACAAATAACCCATGACCTATTAAAAAGAATAGTGCGATGGGGTGTTTGCGAAATAACATAGAAAAACTGACAGAGAGACTAACAGCCATCATTACAGCAGCGAGTGAACTTGAGTACTTAAGGGCTGTTACAATATCAAATAAACCATAAGTAAAGTTTATAGTTAATAAAACTATAATTGACATAAGTGCCCAATGTTCAATTGGGTATTTACTTTTAGTCTCGAAAATATTGATCATAAACAATATTAAAAATATTGGCATTGCGACTAAAGATAGATGCCATTTCAAAGTAATGGAGCCAAAGATATTGAAGAAATCGGCAAACATCCCATATGAAAGTGCAATCCAAAAACCACCACAAACGAGATAGCATGAATAATAGAAGTGCTCTTTTAAACGAGATGAGATAAAAAGTAAAAAATTATAAATAATAAGTGCAAGTATCATCCCTACAAGCAGCGCGATATCGGTATATTGCCCCAACAAGGCTCTTTTAGACTGGTCTTCATTGTAAAGGTTAAGGCTAAACCATTGGTGAGAGAAGGAAATACTTTTTATATATAATGTTTTTTTATTTTGTAATTCTATATCAAAAACGGCGCTACCACGGTACATCCATTGTAATGTTGCAGGGTTATCCATATCAAGAATGCGTTCACGGACTAATGTGTTATCGATAACTTCATAAAGCTCTACTTTATGATTATGGTATGCATAAGGGTGATGGAGATAGATTTTTTGTATTTTTTTATCTAAATTTTCTAGTTCTATTTTTGCCCACGTTACTTTAGCGGCTGTGCCGAGTGAAATACTATTGGAAGAGATGTGAAAGTTTTGTTTTTGTATTTCATTTAACTGCATTTTTTCTGTTAAATCAGTAAAGTAACCCATTTTGAACTGTTCAATGATTACGTCGTTTCCTTGGATTTTTTGCACAGGTATCGAGGTCGTAGCCAGTGCTGATGAGTGAAATAAACAACAGCATAAAAAGGCGAATGTATACAGAAGAAAGCTAGAACCGTCGTTATTCATTATATTTAGGCAAGGCTACTTGTTTCAATGAAAGAAGTAATTACTTGCGCTCTCCATTTTTATAATTTATGAGGCTACGCGAGCTGATCAACCAACAGTATTTGTGTTGGCGGTTAGGCGATTGAAATTTTGGCTAGTACTTATTTATAGTATGAGAAAGTTCGTTCAGCCTTGATTAATCCATGATTTGTTTCGTTAAAATAAACGAGTATCTTCAATTCTAACAAACAACTGATAACACTTACCTATTATTATACTCACTATTTAGTTACAAATCATTTTTCGTAATTTAAATAACGTTTAGAGAAATGGGTGAAGTAGGTTTTGTTAAGCTTTTAGCCTCATGGCACACAGTTATAACTTTGTGATGATATTTTTTACAGTCATAAGAGCATTATCTATTAGTCTATCTCTAGTTTTGTTGATCTAAATCATCTCTTTACAACTAAATTAAACAAAGCGGCCTAAATGCTGGCTGACACATCATAGGGACCTATATCAAATATAAAGCTTACCAAGCGGGTAAAGCCATATTCAAAGTAAATCTCGCTTATTGGAGTCAGGAGTGCGCCAAGTGCGATCACACTCACTCCGATAACCTTAAAGCACAAGAAGGTTTTGTAGGTGGTAATTTCCTAATAATGCATTGCTGGTTATTAAAAGCGGGCAATTACTTTAATTTTATCTAAAATTGTCGAGAAAACCCCGTGATCAGAGCGAAGCGATGTCGCTGGGTAGTTCACTTCTGAACTAAACTATTAAATACTATATATAAATATTAGTACTTAATCAGCGATATGACAAAAATTCGATAGGAATAACGAAGGAGTCGGTGTTTATAAAAGTGATCACCTTTTTAATGAATACCATACGTTTGGTGGACATCTGATTATTGAAAAATTAAAAGAGAAAAAAAGATAAGTTGAAGTAAGGCATTTGAGGAACACCAACGTCAAAGAAGCTTAAAAAGTTCATAATTTTATAAAGTAAATCTAAGGCTTTAAGTGGTGGGTATGTTATATTGACGTTAATGTAAAAAATTATATATTAATGACACGGACTTATATTATGTACAGAGTTAGGCCTTTATTTGTGGGTGGTTTAGCAACCTTGTGTTTACCGGCCTTTGCAGCCGACGAGTTAGCTAGTTTTCAGTCATTCAATGGCTACACAGGGTTAATTAATACCCCTACAGCAGAGGTGTTAGACACTGGCATAATTGATATCGGTTACAATAATCAACTGGATCTTAGTGGCAGTAAGTACGAAGACGGGCACAACTATATATTTTCAGCGGGTTTATTTGACGGTTTTGAAGTGAGTGGCCAAATAGCTGCAAACTCCATGAACGATAATTTGTTTTATGATGAGGGCCGCGGTCAGCTGCGTGACCTTTCATTTAATGCTAAATATCAAATACCGTACATTCCTAAAAATTGGTTTAGCTTAGCGTTTGGCGCTAAAGATGTTGGCGGCGCTGCTAATAATTATGAAACGTATTATGCGGTAGCCTCTAAAGAACTCGGTGATTTTAGATTCAGTGCAGGTATATCTAAAAGTGAGCGCTTAACGGGGCAAATGGATGGTGCCTTTGCAGGCATTGAATGGCAACCTTTTGATTGGTTTACTTTGCAAGCTGAGCACGATGGTGAGGCTGAAAATGCAGCCGCGCGTATCACAATCCCAAAAAAGTGGCTTTATGATGTAGGTACATTGACGTTAACGAGCCGATTTTATAGTAGTAGTGATTTTGATGAGGAAAGTACCTATTGGGGTGTTAACTTTAGTACGCCACTAACCAGCAGTGTTAAACACGCATCTGCAGAGCCTGCACCTCAGCCTGTAAAGAAACAAAGTATTGGGGGCAATAGCCCTGATCCACAGTATTTAATAGCAAAAAAATCAGCAGTTAAAAATAACGCGTTAGAAGTTCAGTCTACTCACGATATTCCACGTCATGTTGCACAGCACCATACTGAAAAAAATAGTGCGTCAAAAAATGTTAATAGGCAAGTTTCATCCCTTAAAGCTAAGTTAGCGCAAGATGGGTTTGAAAATCTACTTGTCGGCTTTAACTCGCAAAATCAAATAATAGTTCAGTTTGAAAACTCAATATTTAACCGTAATGATATTGATGCATTTGGTTTGGTGCTAGGGCGTATAGCTGAATATATTACACCTGCTAATGCTCAATTTAATGTTGTGCTTGCTAAGTACGACATACCGTTAATGAGTATTACCGGGCAAGTTGATAACTACCGTGAGTTTATTGAAGGCAACTTAACTCCCGATCTCAATGTTACAAAGGGTACTTTAGTAATGCCAAAAGGTGTTACGTGGGTCGGTTTAACTCGTACTAATAGCCCTTACTTTAAGCCTCGTGTTACTTTTGGCCCTGCTTTAACAAATAGTTATGCGACTGAGCTGGGTGTATACGACTTTTCACTTGCGTTGCGTGCAGATATAGACATCCCTCTATGGTATGGCGCAGGTGTAACGGCGGGTGGCCAAGTACATGTCGCTAATAGCGACGACTTTGATAAAGATGCGCCTTTTAGGCGTTTACGTGAAAAAACAGGAATTGACCGTGCAGTTTTTTATCAAACATTAGAGCTTCCGTTTGGGTTGTATAACCAAACACAAGTGGGTTTCTTTAAAGAAACTTACGACTATACAGGTATAACCAATGAAACAACGTGGTTAAGCGATGCCGGTCGTCACAAAGTAACAGCTAACGTCGGCTACTTTGAATATGAAGATTACCAAGGTAATCGTGATTATAAAACACTGTCGTATCAGTACAATTGGGTTGAGAAAAACATAACATTACATGCAACAGCCGGCGAGTTCTGGAGTGAAGATACTGGCGCTAAAGTAGAAAGTCGTTTTTGGTTTGGCGATAGTTACTTGTCATTATTTTTAGAAGATACTGCAGTAAGAAAGGTGGGTATTGCTTTTAGTATTCCGTTAACACCACGAAAAGATATGAATGTAACTCGCTTTGGTCAAGTTAAAGGCAATGAGTCATGGCGACACACAGCCAGTACTCAAATAGGTCAATCACATAATAATTTAGTATTTAACCAAGCATATATGCCAACGACAGCTATTAGTTTAGATAGAACATTTTTAAATCAAGGGCGTATGTCTAGCGATTACATCTATGCGAATCTATCAAGGCTGAAAAGCGTCTATGCAAAGTATAAATAACATACTGACCCGTCCTGAAATAGGTTAACGGTTTTAAGAAAGGCCAGTAGCTTTTGCTCCTGGCCTTTTTGTTAATTCGTTTGGGGTTTTTCATTGCTCCGCGAGTAGTATGAGTTGTTCTAGGAAAGGTTAAAAATTTAGTGTTAGTTAAATCATCTATTTACGATAGACGCAGGTTGCAAATATTTATGGGCCTTAGCCCTGTAAAAATCATCAACAGAACCGCATGTATTAATGTATGATTTTTAGCTGTTTTTAGGTTTATGTATAGCTGAGAAATTAGAGATATATCGGTATGTGCTTTGCTAGGAATAGGCTTCGCCGTTCTAGAAGATATATAATTAATGTCAATTTCCAGAAATGGATTAGTACCGTTATTGTATTTATTTGATGACTGACGCTGCTCATTTAACCAAAGTGCTAAATCATCTAATAAAGATTCAGCAACCACACTCCGCAGTATGCGTGCTATCGTATGGCGACGAGGAATACCATGCTTGAAGGCTCTGTATTATTTGAGCCATGGGAGTTTTTCATCACCATGAATTTCAATATCCTGCCATCCCTCACACCCTGAGGATATAGCAGTAATTATCAAGAACATAACATCAATTAAATCATACTTTTGGTTGATATCAGAACGCGTTTTTTCAATAACGGTAAGGTGGTCTATGATGCTCAAAATAGTATAAGATAAATGAGTTTCCTCTATTAGATCATATTTACATTTAAAGTGCGATCCCGCCCTGATACATTTAGAACAAGAAAATTTAAATTATTGTAATTGTAAACATTACTCTTGCAACGAGCGACTTATAATAATGCATCCTTTTGGTGATATTAAACATCATAGATCTAATTACACTAAGTACTAACTTAATTAGTTAATAGGTGTTATTATTGAGTTAATAGTTAAGTTAGTTGTGTTTATAATTTCACATGCCAACCCATACACTAAGTCTAATATGACGATACCGTTACTAAATTATTTTATTGAGATGAATTTTGCATTCAAGCTAAATAATTTGTTGTGTAATTGTATAAGTTTTGGATATAATTTAATCTATAACTTGATAATCACGTTATCATTAGAATTATTTGAGTAGTTTTATAATCTACAATCTACAATCTAATACACTTTAAATGTTTAATTGAAATGGAATAAAAGGACTCCCTATGTTTACTAACAAAAAATCGCTATTGGCTTTATCTGTTGCATCAGCTGTTGCTCTAAGTGGTTGCGGTAGCGACAACGATAATAATGAAGTAGTACCACCAGTAGTTCCAGTAGAAACTGTTGTAGTAGCGCCAGAAGCTCCTATCGAAGTTTCAGGTGTAGTTGTAGGTAATGTTGTAGATAGCGCTACTTTTGATACTGTTGCTGCTAAAGTATCATTTCTTGAAGGTGGTGTAGCGACTACGAATCTAGTTGATTTAGATGGAAATGCTATCACCACACTTGATCTAGAAAATGGAAGCTTTTCGTTTTTAGTAAAAGATGACGCTAGCGTATCTCAAGTTACAGCAATTGTAAGTGCTGACACATATGTAACTAAGAGTTACACAATCAACCTTGCTGCGTTAAGTGATGGTGACATAAGTGTTCAATTACCACTTATTTCTCAAAACACTGTTGGTGTTGCTAACTCAAGCTCTGAGTCTGCTGTTTCTGGCGGTAGCTCTGCAGATGCTATTACTGGAACTATTGCAGATGGTAAAGCTAATGCTAGTGTAACTGTTCCAGGCGGAACCATTTTACAAAACGCTAGTGGTGAACCAATCACTGGTAGCTCAGTAGAATTAAAAATTACAGCTGCTGATACAAACACTTCAGCTGGTACATCAATTACTCCACAAGGTTTAAACACTGCAGGTTCTGCTACTGTACTTAAGCCAGTTGGCGTTGCTAGTGTAGAAATGAGTGATGAAAATGGCGTGAAAGTTAAAAAATTCTCACAGCCTATTACAATTACTATGGCAATTCCGGCTGACAAAGGTTTTACAACGGGTGACCAGTTAAGTCTTTCTTCTCAAAATGAAGATACAGGTGTTTGGTCTGCGGAGACACAAAAAGTAACAGTAGGCGATTTAGTCACTGCAGATAATTACTACAAAGCAAGTTTCGAAACTGATCACTTAACATTCTTCGCAGCGACTGAAGAAGTAACTTCATGTACTGACTCTGTTCGTATTTTAGCGTCTGGTGATGATATCCCAGCATCAGGTTTGACAGTTTCTTTAAGTTCTCAAGATGTAGATGGAAGTGGAACAATTACAGGTAGCGAAACAACACTTAATTTAGCTGACTTATCAGATGATGCTACTGCAATAGTTAAAGTAACTGATTCAGAGGGTAACGAATGGTTCAATTCAACTAGTGAAGTTGCTGTATGTGGTGATATTAATGTATCGCTTGCTAACCCTGTAACTTACGTATCTGAGTCATTCGCAATCAATGGTTCTTGTAGTAATGATGCAACAAAATCATTCATTGCTTCAGGTGCTACTGTATTTTACAACCGCACAGGTAAATCAGTAAAACGAGCTACAGGTGACGGTGCTGGTAACTATGCGTTAAACAACTTAGTTCAAGGTGAAACTTATTCACTAACAGCTAGCTTTTCAGGTAGCCTAGCTTCAATATCAGATGTTAGTGCTTCAATTACTGCTGATGGAACAAATGAATCTGCAAGCGTTTCTCTTGCATGTTCAACTACAACAGGCGGTAACTAATTTGTTAGTAATACATATGGACTAACGTCCTAGTGTAAATTTAAAGCCGCAGAAATGCGGCTTTTTTATGTCTGTTTTTTAAATAATTGATGTTTCATCTTGATATATAATATATTTAGGGATTGATAAATTCAACAATATGCGTATTAAGTACACGCCGCGAGGTCATGCTTTAGGGTTTAACTTAACGGTCATAAGGCAAGTTAAACTATGCTGAACTACCTAAAAAGCAATTAACTAGGGGTACTTCAACAACTTTTGCCGTAAAACACAGTTCCTTTAGGTCGGTAATATAAGGTAATAGTCGCGAAGCGACTAAATGGGTTGTCCCTTTTTTCTTAACTGTATATAATAACAGTATGATAATTCGCAAAGATTATAAATTCCGTTTAAAAACAACACCCGATATTAACGCTAAAATGGCGCAATATGCGGGAAATTGTCGATTAAAGCCTTAGCGATTAACTTATTTAAGTTACAGAATAAACAAAAGATTTGCTACTACCAAAAGTTTGATTTCTTCTCCAAACTTTGGAAGAAAAGCGAGGAGTATGGCTTTTTAACGCTATCGCCCGCACAAACTATCCAACAAATATTAAAATAGCTTGAACGCGCCTTTAAAGACGCATTCGATAAAAGCCAACCACTCACATGGATACCTACTTTTAAAAAAAGGAGAGGTGAATAGCTTTAGTTTTCCTCAAGGCTTTAAAATCGACAAGAATGGGAAAAGTATTTTTTTACCTAAAATCGGTTGGGTTAATGTCAGAAAAAGCCAAGCTATTTTAGGTAAAGCTAAAAACGTCACTGTTTCACAAAAAGGTAAGCACTGGTTTGTTTCGATCCAAGTTGAGCAAGAAGTAACACCACCTAAGCACCCATCAAACGCCATGATTGGCGGAGATTTAGGCGTGAAACGCCTAATTACCCTTTCTGATGGCAGTTTTGTGGAGCCGATAGATACCAGTAAACAGGCAATCAGGATCAAACGATTACAGAAGCAACTTGCTAGAAAAGTGCAATTTCAAGTAACTGGAAAAAATTAAAAGCAAAGATCACAACATTTCATACGAAAGTTGCCAATATTCGTCATGACAAATTACATAAGATCTCAACGCAGTTGAGCAAAAGCCACGCAATCATCGTGCTAGAAGATCTTAAAATTAGGAATATGACAAAAAACAGCAAAGGCAGCAGTGAGCAGCATGGTAAAACAAAAATCTGGCTTAAACCGCGTCATTCTCAATCAAGGATGGGGAATGTTTAAAGAGATGCTGAAATATAAGCAGGATTGGCTCGGCGGTCAGGTTATTTTTGTTGATCCGAAACATACCAGTCAAACGTGTCCGGCGTGTGGTCATCAATCAAAAGATAACCGATTAACGCAGTCTAAGTTTGAATGTGCGAAGTGCGGTTATCAAAATGATGCGGATCATGTTGGCGCATTAAATATTTTAGCGCGAGGTCATCGCGTTCTAGCCTGTGGAGAGATTGTCATTAGTCAGCTTGTTGAAGCAGGAACTTGCCTTGTGAGTGATCACAAGGCCCCGATGGTTTTAAACTAATCGGAATCCCCCTCCTTTCCTGAACTTGTTCAGGCGCTTAGCGAGGTGGGGAAGGATGTCAAGTGATTAACACTTTGCATAAAAGCAAGCATAAGGCTCAAGCGTTAATGTGTCTTGACTTAATTTTGCGCTGTGATGGCTAAGCTCGATATATTCTTTAACGATTGATGTTGGCATATTAATAGCTGTTTGCTGCGAACTTAGATTAAACAGGCAAAGCATTTTTTGCGCTCCAAGGATTCTATAAAAAGCAAGTACAGGCTCAGGCGTTTCAATAAACTCAATATCACCTTCAAGTAGCACTGCTTGGTTTTTGCGCCAAGCCATAAACTCACGATAGGCGTTTAAAATTGAGTTGCTTTTATTTGTTTGCACAGCGACTGATTGCTGTTTGTGTGCATCATCAACAGGTAGCCAAGGTTTTACGTCACTGAAACCCGCATGAGGTGAATCAGCGTGCTCCCAAGGCATTGGCGTTCTACAGCCATCACGCCCTTTAAAGTTAGGCCAAAATGTAATGCCGTATGGGTCTTGTAAGTCTTCAAAGGCAACAGATGCTTCACCTAAACCAAGCTCTTCACCTTGGTACATACACACACTGCCACGAAGAGAAGCAAGTAGGGCGGTTAGCATTTTACATTGTTGAGGGTTTATCTCTCCGTTTTTACTCCAACGACTTGCTACGCGCTCTACGTCATGGTTACTAAATGCCCAGCACGGCCAGCCTTCCGTCATACGCTGTTCAAGAGTTTGAACCGTAGTTCTGATATATTCACTTGAATAATCATTTGTTAATAGCTCAAAACTATATCCCATGTGCAGCTTATCGCCACCTTGGGTATATTCTGCCATAGTCGCTAATGAATCCTCTGATGAGATTTCGCCGAGCGATACAGTACCTGGGTATTTATTAAGTAATGTGCGAATGTCTTGCATAAACTCAATGTTTTCTGGCTGAGTGTTGTTGTAGTAATGATATTGAAACGCATACGGGTTATCTTCACTAAAACCGCGACCTTGGCGTTTATCTTTTGGTTTAGCAGGGTTATCGCGAAGTAATGCATCGTGGTAGCAAAAGTTAATGGCATCGAGTCTAAAGCCATCAACGCCTTTTTTAAGCCAAAACTCTACGTTATCAAGTACAGCTTGTCTTACGTCAGGATTATGAAAGTTTAAATCGGGTTGTTCGGTTAAAAAGTTATGCAAATAATATTGCCC
>Ga0316197_10001431_pt1 | contig 17014 bp, 11 predicted proteins | sample OudBiesiAoxic_MG_FD_204939 | JGI IMG/M metagenome (GOLD analysis project Ga0316197, IMG submission 204939) | Coastal sediment microbial communities from Oude Bieten Haven, Netherlands - site A oxic | ecosystem: Environmental > Aquatic > Marine > Coastal > Sediment | place: Netherlands... | reverse complement strand
AATATTGCCTCACACCTTCTTTATCGACATCACTGCTCATCACCAAGGTATGATTAATCCAAATTGAAAACTCAACCCCATATTCCCGATTACGTTGTTTCAATTGCCCAGCTTGTGTTTTCATGGCTACGCTATCAAATTGTGCTTCTGTTATTGGCGAACGATTGTTATTAGTCATGATAGTCACCACCAACAGCCCGCTGTAATTCCGCACAGAACAGTTGAAAGTCTAACCATGAGCGAGCGTTACAATGCAGCGGTATTAATAACGTTGAAGCTAATACGATTTTTTGCTTGCGGTTAATACTCGTTTGTTTATTATGATTTTCAATAATCATTTGATATTTCCTACAGATTTAATTTGTGATTATTAGCCCCTTCTAGTGAGCGCTAGAAAGGGGCACTTCATTTGCTTTACTTCCTTCTATTTATCCGCGAGTGCTTTCGCCAATAATTCAGCCGATGCAATCGCATTCGGGGTGATCTTACGTACCCAAGCCCCGCTATAACGTGACCACTTAAAGCCATAAGATTTAATCAATGCTCTAACGGATTCTGACGGCTTATCATCAAACGAAAATTTAACGCGCCCCTCTTCCTCGAACAGCGTCCATGCAAGCCCCTCAACCTCTCCCTGTACGTCTAACGGCGTTTGATTGTGCAATGCCTCCAAGTCTTTAATGCGTTCGCGGGTGCTGCGAATGGTGGCGTTATTGTTTTGTAATTGATAGCTAGCAAAACCAACACGGCCAACGTGATCCGGTTCAAGCATTTTTTTCGCCGCGCACTCACTAAAGCGGTGTGTTTTCATCATGTATTCGATTTTGTCGGCATCACTCATGTGTTTAGAGCGAATAACGTTGTTCACGGCTTTCATGGTGTCTTGCGAGGTTTCAAGGCTGGTAAGCTTTACCTTTAATTTTTGAATCGCGTCGGGATCATCGGATGCTATCCCCCCCGTACCGATACTGGCGGCACGACTTTCAAGTTCGCCCGCTTTATTACTCGCCGCCACGGATTTACCCATATCATTAAAAATACGGTCAGCGTCTCGACGGGCGCGGCCTTCGCTATGATGACCAACAAGAATAGGTTGACCGAAGGGGATATGACTCGCACGTTCTTTTGATGCCAGGTAATAACGGGTTGATTCTGCTGTTGCTTTTTCGGCTCTCGCTTCAAGGCGATCACGTTTGGCCTCGATACGCTCTTGATAGTCGCCTAAGCTCACGACATTGCGTGAATTCGTCGGCGTTGGGTCAATGGGCTCAGGGTGTTTTTGATCATGATTAAGCGGGGAGATATACCCCTGGGCTAACGCCTCAATAACGTGCACGTAAGTGGTTTGCGGTTTTGTGGCCACAGCGACAGCCTTGATACCACGCGTCGCCAAATCAAAGGTCAGCGTCGGGTAGTCAGCATCGATGTCATGACGAAAGGTTGTCTCTACGCCACGATCAGAATGTACCGTCAATTTTGTTTTTGCGTATCCCTGCCCTCGTCCAATTTCTAACGCTTCACACGTTGATTTTTCATCGTATTGCGCCAGCGTTAGTACTTCACCGCCTTCAAAGTGATTTGATTCACTCCAAACAATGTCGATTTTTTTAATGACAAGGGTTTCGGGGGTTTCAAACGTCACTTGTGACAAATCACGAAGCGATACCGGTTCTTTATCTTCTACTTCAACGGGCGCGGTTTTTTCTTCCACCGCATCAAAAGTTAGTACAACGTCATCAGAAAAGTGATACGGGCAATCAGAAAATCGAGCATTCACAAGCAAACCATCTTTGACATAAAGATAGATTTCTAGCCCGCTGTATTCAGCGTCATACCACGCCCAAAACTCCGCCACATCAATCAAGCGAGGCTCGTTATAGCGATAACAATCATCCATCCCCATAGACTGCGTTTTTAACGTGATACAGGTAGCGATAGACAACAAATCCGCTATTTTCTTTTTAGCATTCTTGCGTAACTTGCCCGCCTTGAAGCTCTTCAACATTTCATTTTTGTTAGAGCCTGACTGCTCCAGCGGGGATACGCTGGTCGCCTGTTGCTGCTTAGTGATTGTTGAGTTGATAGCGGTTGAATGTGTCATGGCTGTGCTTCCTGTTTAAGTGGATGTTCATTTCCGTTCTTCGCCTGACTGTTCGATTTCTTGCCATCGTTCTGCTTTACAAGGGCGCGAAGCGTTTATATACCCTTGTGAATCAGGTTGTGGTGAGAAACGATTAACAGGCAGTCGCGGAAGGGGAAATGAATGGACACACAGGAAGTACAATGACGCATGAGACTGGTAGCGACGATTACAAACACTTAGCAGGGAAAGGTGAACGCTCTTGATGTTGTGAGTTCGACGGTAGGAGAAGGATTGCTGTTGATAGCCCTGACCGTTACCTTTGGTGAAGACAACGTAGTTGGCTGAGTTTCACAAGCGATATGAGAATGGAACATACGAAAGAGAGCGTGTGAAATAGGGCATGGTTGCCCCGAAGGGGTGCTGCTTTTAAGGGGACATTAGGAGGATAAAAAAATGATGCGCTCATGGAAAATCACAAACTTGATTAGGCTAAACATGACCTAATCTGACAGAACTACTTGACTCACATTTTGTACAATTCCTTATTAAAATCATTACTTACTCCCTCTATTATTATCGATTTTCTATATCTCAAGTAATATAGGGAGTAACTCACGATCTTTGAAATTGTGCAAAATCTACTTGGGTATTACACAACGTCCTCAATAGAATTAGTATCTTTCACATATCGCCTATATGTTCTCTGGTTCAAGAAGTCGAGGTTAGTTTTAGTCTCTTTAGCCAAGTCACCAACATAAACCAAAGATGTTTCAACATTGGCATATTTACCTTCTCTAGCGGCACTAAGCCAGTTGAATGATCCTACGGCCATGTATTTATCATCAGCAAATATAAGCTTGCTGTGAATACCATCTATCACATTCACATCAATTCCTAGCCCTTTTAACGTCACACAACTGTTCTCAAACGCTTTTTGTTTTTGCAAATTTGGTCGATTGGCGACTGTAATGTTGAAGTGCTTGTCTGTATAGATTGTAACTGACACTCCTCTGCCAATAGCTTCTTCTAACTTGGTAAGAATGCCCGTAAATTTCAACTTGTCATAGATAAGCCACGGCGAGACGATATCCACTCTATTTGTCACTTGATCCAGTAACTGTATAACAAACGCATCGTGTTCATCGGCATTATTAAGTAACTTAGGCTGACCACAGATTTGCAGTAAATCTGGACGCTTTCCAGTATTGAATTTTAGTTCATTTGATTCTTTGGCAAACAAGTACTTGGCTAAAATTCCACGCGGTTTAGACTTGTGTGCGGCAGCAATAATGTCCATATCTCCAAACACCAAGAAACTATCCTTGGCACGCGACACCGCCACGTTTAGCATGGCTGTATCCATATCAATGAATTCACCATTACTATGTCTTGTATATACCTGAGAAAAGATAACAAGCTTACGCTCTGCTCCTTGTAGAGAATGCACTGTACCTACAGTAAGCTGGTCATCTTTTTTACCTATATGAATCCCATAAGCTTTACAGGCTTCCTCTATCGCCATGACCTGAGCAGAAAAAGGAGTAATAACACCAACAGCTTTTTCTAGAGGTTCACCAAAATGTTTTTCGATCTGACTCCGATTGCTGGCTAGCCAAGAAGCGATCGTTTCAGCCTCAAGTTTATTCCCTCGACTTCCACCAAATAGTTCTGCTAACCCATCAACATGAAGGTAGCCAAACGGTGAATAGGGCAATTCTTGATCGGCACTGCCTCTCTTTGCTATCAATAAGCCGTTGTAACACAACTCGTTGCAGTACGAGATAAGTTCGTCATAGCATCGGCGATGTTCCTGCAAGAACATTCCAGGCTCAGCTTCAGTTTTATAGTGATATTTGCTGGTTTGTTGCGCAATATGCATAACACTGCCAGTTACCACACTTCTTCCTGCAGCTTGTATCTGCTCATACTCACTATTTTCGTGGATTAATCCTGATTGTTTAAGATTGCCAATATCAATAGAAGCACTCAGTTTCCTTACCGGTTTTATCTGATAGATATCACCAATCACTAGTGCTTTTTTAGCCAAAGAAAAAGAGGCTCCAGCCACATCAGGAGAAACCTGCCCAGCTTCATCAACAATAAGCAAATCAATTTCATTGAATAAGTAATCTGTCTTAAAATCATTTTCCCCTGCATAAGACTGGTATGTCATGTGTGATGGCAAAGAGTGGAACGTTGACACAATGCACGGCGTCAACATCATTCTTCTTTTCCATCGCGGAAGAACCGCTTTAAGCCCTGTTTTATTGGCAAACTCTTCTAACCTTTCCCCTTCTACTCTGCAAGCCAGAAGCCAACGAGCTTCCCAGTAATGCACTGCCAGTCTGAACATCCTAAAACGCAGTGATATATCAAGGAGTGGATCGATATCTTCAATCGATGGAGTCGAGTTCTGTTCCTGTAAAACACTTTTGGTACTTGATACCCAGTTAGCTTCAGATTCTGCAAATGTCTGGTAATAATGGAACCACTCTGTATAAGTTTTTTTTTGTTCGTTTATTTGCCTCTGCTGACGTTGGATAGCGCTCTCCAGCGCAGTCTCAAAATCTCGGGTATTAACTTGTAAGTCGTTCGCTGAGGAGCAAAGCGAACTAGATATGAAGTTTTTACGCTTGGCCTCCCTTTTGGTCAATACGAAAGGAAGCCAACAAAATACAGAAAGCCAAATAGACTCTTCGACCAGATAGTTTCGCCACTTAAGCAAACTATCATTGGTAGCTGATTTTAGTTGCTCTGCACTTTCAATTTCTTGTTTTAACGTTGCTAGTGCTTTTTCGGGGTTTTCACCCAAAAGATGCTCTATTACACGTTTTTGTTTTAAGTAGTTTTCCCAACAAACTTGGATATGAAAAAGTGCAGCTTTACCTTGCTTAAGCATCAATAGTAGATGCTCTTTAACATCAGCAATACTCTCAAGGTGTATATCTTGAAACGCATTTTGTGCACGCTCAAGGAAGTGCAATTCAGCATAATCGAGGTACTCCAAGCTTTCTAGTTCTGAGTAAAAACGACTTGTTTGATATCGTTGAGCAGCTTCATCTTCTTTTCTGGTTGATGGGAAATAACCACCGTAACTCGACACACCGGGTAGCCAACGACCACAAAACTCATCGTTACCTTCATCGAAGTCTTTTCCAAACGCATCAATTACATTGGTAACTGCTTGGTTATTTGTCGATGCTGCGATGATTAACGGTGGGTCTCCATCTTTGAGTGATGACTCAATCCATAACGATGCAACAACGGACAAAACAAAAGTAGTCTTCCCTGTTCCCGGTGGACCATTAACAGCTAATATGTCTGAATTACTCATCTCTAATACATGCGAAAGCGCATCGCGTTGTGCTTCTGCTAATGGGAATAGTGCATTTGAGTGACCAAGCCGTTTACTAACTGTTTTAGAGGCTGATAGGCAAGATTCGTGCTGTATAACTGACGTTTTTGCATATGAACTTAGAAGTAAAGATGTATGGTTAGATTCAGACAATTTATCGTAAAGCTTCAGTATGTGGAATGATGCACCTGTGTTTTCATCTACTTTGCCAATAAACTCCTTATGCAATGGAGCATAAAATTCCTTAATTTTGTTTTTTGAGCAAATGTTCTTAAATAGATCCTGCGATAATTCATAGTATTTCTGCCACAGCTTGCCCTGTTCAGCGATTGTGTCTTCGGACAGTATGGCGGACAAAATATCTTCATCAGAAAAACTGGGTACACTACGAATAGTAAGAAACTCATCCAATTCAGACACATCTGCGATGGTAAACTTGTCGTCAGCTTGAGGAGCTAAAACATCTCTCGGAATGTAGGGAACGCCAGCAGAAAAAAACAGGCCTTTGCGACTTATCCAGATCGGACATAATATCGGGGCTAGCACCTGTGGCATTGTGCCCCGATAGTCTTGACCATGTTCCTTTTTCACGTAATAAATCACAGGTCGGTAATGTACTTTTACTGCCAACACCTTGTCATTTTCATCATGAAAAAGTTTTTGCAATATAGGATTATCTGGATCTAACTCTCCTAAAGAAAAAGTGGTACGCTCAGTGCGATAATATCCCTGTAAGTCACGTTTTTTTAGAGCTCCTTTGCCACTATCTGCATCCGCTAAAGAGTTACGCCAATACCGAATCCAGCTCAAATCACCCATACTGCTACCTTGCTAATCCCATCTGCTTTACGAAAGCTACAGGGTACTTACTACTAGAACGAAAGTTCACATACTAACTCAATGGCATACTTATATTTCAGTGCTTTATCAATTTATTTGAAATTATCAAGACAACTTTCAGAGCGCAGGCGATTATAATTATTCGTACAGGTAGGATTTGAGTTATTTGGGATTTTTTTCTTTATCTGACACAGTCAGTACAATTATTTTAAAAAATAAAACAAAGAAGGAAGGTTAGTGATTCAGCCCTGAATACATGGTCTGTTTCACCCTGAAACAAAAGGCAAAAACAACAATAAAAACAACAAAAAACAACAACTTAAAAATATAGCTTTTTGGTCTAATTTTAATGAACTCCAGTTCATTTTACGATTAAAAATCTAACTTGCAACGTTATACATACCTAATAGCTATACCAGAAAAAAACAAAGCCTACGACAGACCGTAAGCTTTCTTGAGTACAAAGGATTAGCTCGTTCCCCCCCTATATTTTTCGTTTTAGTTCGTTGTCTATTTCCGTTTTGATTAACTGATCCAGTTTCTTTTGAAAATCTGACGACATTCGCTGGAACGAATAAGTGATTAAGCGTTTATCTGCATCAACTTTTTTACGTGCGAACTTCTTAGCTTCCTTGAACTCAGCGATATCAATAAACTTAGTTGTATCTGACTTCACCACATTAGCTTTTAAGTACTCTTTAAAGAAATCCAGAATAACAACATGACCATCATCAATTTGTAAGTTTGAATTTTTTTCGAAAAAATCATCTTTTACTAATTCAAGTACCGTATCGAGTTCGTCAGCACATATCGCCTTTTCTTGCGCCTTAAACAAAATCTTATAGTCAGTATTTGAAAGCTCACTTACATTTGGGAATAACGCAATAATACGTGCATCTACACTGTATGCTTTCAATATGCGATTCACTTTAGTTAAGCTAATCCCCATAGCTACAGCAATTTCACGTTGCTTCATCCCTTTAGCTTCATAAACGCCGGCGATCTTGCCTTGTTCCCACAAGTTGTGTTCTTTTGCTGTCTGTAAGCGTTGAGCTAAATCACGGGCATCATCGGCACTAATTGGCTGGTCTGTTACCCATGATTTTAAAGCTGGGATTTTACCGTCGGCGAGAATTACGCGCATACGGCGGCGAGATCCATCCACGTAATCAATTTGACCATCTTCGGTAACGTAACCGATAGCAGGGTAATGTTGCTGAACTTCCATTGAATCAAGATCTGAAAGAGTAGTTTCATTCAAAAGAGATTGTTCACGGCCATTGATCTCAAAAGTTACCGTTGTCTTTACTTCTAAGTCACTAAACGGAACATCAATAGCACGGAACGTGCGCTTTTCACCTGATTTAAGTTCCCACTCAAATGTTTCGTCTGATACAAATCCATCACCCATTTCAGATTTTAAAATGGATAATTGCTCAGTTTTCGTTAACGTTCTGAATTGAGTAAAACCACGCTTGATATCACGCTGAACAATTTCATCTTGATGAGTCTCATCAGTAGCGCTTCCAAGTGGAGATGCTACACCTCGTTTTTTAGCCATTATTCATTACTCCATACTTTAACTATATCTGAATGAATTTTGTTTATTACGGAATAGGCATTAGTTGCCGCTCTATTGAATGTTTGTTTTGTCTTTGGGTACTCAGATTTAGACATATCAAATACCGTTGACATAAGAGCCGAACATTCACGAATGGCCACTGAATAATGGAACTCAGTTGAATACATCATATCTGGGAAAAACTTTTCAATCTTAGATTGAATATCAATAGACGCAGGATCTTCGCGATAATTGGTTAACAACAATCGTGTGAAGTCATAACCTTGATGACCATTGGACTCCATTAAATCCCAAACATCTTTTATGTACTCGAAATAACCACACGTTGCATCTAAGTCATTCTCAGATGCTCCAAGAGGGAAAATCACACTGCTTGCTGCGTAATATGCATTAAGTGTTACAAATGATAGAGATGGTGGGGTATCAATAATGATGATATCGAACTCATTCTCAACCTCATTAATAATATTATCTAACAGCTTATAAGGGTTCTCTAGACCATTTACGATAGCTTTATGAAACCATCCATCTACCGCACGGTCATGTTGAGCAGCTGGTAAAATACGTAAATTAGGTATAGCTGTAGGTAAGAATGATTCACTAATAGCGTCGTGTTCTGTTTCACCATCATCTAAGTCATAATCTTTTCGAATTAAATCGCCAGCAGTTAACGTATCATCAGTATTAGCCACATAATACATACTTGCAGTTCCCTGACCATCAAGGTCAATCAAACCTACACGATATTGTTGGTGAAATTGCGTAGCTAGACCACTGGCAATGGTAACGGCTGAAACCGTTTTACCTACACCGCCTTTCTGATTCTGAATTGTAATTACCTGTAGCTTTTTATTACTACGTGTAAATTTTGGTGCAACACGAATTTTCTCAGGTAACAAGTCACGGAGCGTGTACATTTCATCAATAGTGATAGCCCATATAGAATGGTCATGACGCTTAGGATCAATACCACTTTGCATGATATAGCTATCAATAGTTTTACCATTAATACCTAAGTATTCAATACTTTCAGCACGTGTAAAGTAACGCACATCTTTTTGATTAGCATGGAATAGGCGGTTATTCCTAATTTCTCTATAATCACGCGCACCTTCGCCTAACGCATTAAATATTTGCTCAGTTTTAGAAGCCATCAATACATACTCACAATGGAATAACATGCCATCATGGTACAACGTTTTTTGATTCACGGAAACAAAAACGTTGTAGATAAGTCTGGATTATATCGATTTATGTCGCAAAATTACTTAATGCTTTTGATTGCGGAAAAATTGTTAGTACCTAGTTTCTACTAGGCTTTTTTATTCAATAAATAATAACTATTTACTCTGACCTTAACTCATCCTAAATTATATTCATTTTGAATTACTTCAAAGTCATTGGGTGCAGCTCAATATGCGCTTGCTTGGTATTTTGATTAGATTCTTTCAACTCTGCGAAAAACAAATTTGTATCATTGATAAGCTCAATCAGTAAAGAAACCGACTCATGCTCAATTAACATCGATACCGGTGCTATTTGATTTCCGTGTTAGTCGGTTAATCATTCGCAACGAGTTTTAATCACATTGTTCACGTTGCCTTGTAGCTTTTCGATCCGCTTGGCTCGTTTGCATTCCCAAGAACTAACAGGGAATTGCTTATCCCATGCGCTCATTAGTTGCCGTTGTGATTTACTCATGCTGTATCTTGAATAAGCTTGCTCCATGTAAAAATAGGTACGGGCAATGCGACCACGCGCCGTAATTGGTGGCTCTGCCTTACGATTGTCTATTTTCATTTGGCATGAACCAAAATCAGATCGCTCATCTGGTAGCATAGTGAAGTTGTAATTGCTCCGCATTGCGTTGACAGCGCCAATGGCAGGGAACAGGTTATACAGGTCTGACTGCATTAGACGATATTCTTTACTGGCTTTATTCGCACAACGACGACCTTTATACGCATTCCCTTTATTGTTTACGCATTGGGCATCACCTTCACGCCACTCTGTAAAAGTACGACCAAAGTTTTCAGCCGATACAACGTGTTCCCACTCAACCCTTTTTGAGCGTTTCACATATTTTTCAGACTTATACCCAAGCGGTAGCATGATGTTTTTCTTAGCGTCGAAACTAGCAGTGCAATACAACGTTTCTCTATTGTCGAAATAGACGCTTTTTTCTAGTAATTTCTTTGCTTTGCTAAAGGACTCTATTTTTTCATTAGCTGCTGAGACATTAAAAGCCGTTAACACAGCGGCGATAATTAATATTTTTTCCATGCCGACAAATTATCCTTTAGTTGCCATTGATTGAAGACGGTGCCATTTTTACTAACTGTTGATCAACAACACTCATCACTCAAACGTAAGCTAAAGCAGCAAAAGCTAGAACTAGAACAAACTTTTTCATTTTCGGTTTCCGTGTTTTGAGTTATCGGGGTTGTCCTTACTCTTTCACCAATTGCTCACCACAATCTGGGCAATTGGGAGACAGAACCTCTACGGGATAACTTAACGATATTTCGTAGTCGTCACACTGAGTGTTTTCGCATGTCCATTCAATTTCATTATCCATTAGGGCTCTCCAGTACCATGTAGGTCATTTGGTTGTGAAAATGGTCTTCTTTGGTCATTTTCGGTTTCCGTGTTGTGTGGGCGGCACTGGACGCCATTTCCTGCAATTACCCTATATCACCCTTCATGCTAAGCAATCCATTTACTTTGATATAATCTGTTTTATCACCATTCATAAATTCAACTTTAATGGCATTTATCTGAACACTTACAGCATTCGAATGATAGATTGCTTTCGGCCAACCATTAAATGCACCCCATATCATTTCATTGGGTTTGATTGGGCCAGTAGCTTCAAGTAACTTTTTGCTATGGTGAGAGATTTCACCATTAACCACATCCCCTACAGCGTTCAAAAGACTTACATCAAACGTGACGTATTTAATCGTTCTAGATTTATCTATGTTTCGATAGGTGATCTTTAAGTCAATACCGTTGGCGTAGTCTCTTTCTCCGTAAACTCCAGAAACCGCAATTGGAAGGTTGACCGTTGTCGCGGCATTAACTTCCTCAGTAGAAGGTGGCTGGGATAAAGCTCCTGGCCCCGTAGAAACACAACCAACAATCAAACCAACAGATATTGCCGCCACTAAACCATACTTGACACTCATTGCTTCTTTCCTTAGCTATCAAACCGATTGAATATAATATCACTCTCAATACGATCCGCCGATCTATCAGCCCATCGTTTCGATTTCCGTTCTATTGGACTCGTATAGTTTTGCGATATTTGATGATCGGATTTAACGCATATTTTCCATACTCCTATTGTTGTTGAATATACTCAACATTTTCCACTGTCCTGATTGCATTACAATAGAGAGAATCGCTTGGTGATCACACTAGCCGATCAACTGATGTCACTATGTGGCTGAGCTAACTCAGAGTTGGACAAAAATTAGTTTCAGAGAATCGAATATTAGCGATTCATGAATAACTAAAAGTAAGACAAATAGCTGAACTTGACGTCCAACGAAGATAAGGAGAAGCGCTACCTAATACAGCCTATACAAGACAATTTACTCAATTAACTCTTTCCCTAATAGAACATCAAACTCTGTAGCTAACACCGCTTGACCTTTCTCTTTTCTAAATAAAGTCACGTAAATGCTAATCACCTCACTGGGCGATAGCTTTGCTGTTTTGGTGGTAGCTCCTCGCTTGTCGATTAGCTTCCCTACAGCATTTTTTGCTGCCACGCCAGCATTCATTCGTCTCTTAACTCGTCGATAATCTGAATTGGTTTGCTGACACAATTTGTGAGTTGTGATCATCTTACCGTCGTATTCAATGAGGTGCTTTTTTGAAATAAGTGGCTGCGGTCTAGTTACCTCTGTTGCAGATATCGTGGCAGCTAAATAGGTCTAGTGATTAATCATCCCCTAACAGCTTAAGAACTATAACAATATCAAAATGGGGTATCCTCACACTACAAGTGTGGGATCTATGTCGCACAGGCTGAATATTCCTCGTGTCCGATTGTCTCAAAGGTGATTGCAACCAATTGACTATAATGAAAATAGGCGTATATATTCCCGAAACATAACCTGTTTGGAGAATAATATGTCGATAGAAAGCGTTGTTGGCTGGGCTAACAAGCTAAAGAAGAACCTCTGGTGGCGTCACGCTCTCAGATTGGCAGCAAATAAAGGCGAACTTGATGACGGTGATTTGCAATTACTGTTTGCTCTTTCTAAAGAAGAAGCAGGTTTGCAACCACAAAGTGATGCTTATGCGGCCAGCATAGCTTTGCTAGATCTAGCAGGCTTTGGCGAAGAAAAGCATCCAGTAAAATTGGCATGTATTAGCAACGTTGCTAATGTTTCAGCGCTTGCCCCGAACAAATCTATTGCATTTGAAAGCGAAGGACTGACCGCAGTTTATGGCGATAATGGTTCGGGTAAATCTAGCTATGCAAAGATTTTAAAGAACGCCTGTCTTACTCGCGGTAGTACTCCAAAAATCCTCTCGAATATCTACGACACTCAAACCGGTGAGCCTGCTGCGGACATCTCTCTTTTGATTGGCGAGGACAAGCACGACATTCCATGGCTTCTCTCTGGAAACTCACATGAAGATTTAAAGTCGATTCGAATTTTTGACAACACTTCGGCGGCGCATTACATCTCTGACGAAGACTCGATTGATTACAAGCCTGCGGGAATGAAATTATTGTCTCAGCTAATGAGGGCTTGTGATTATGTAAGAGCCGCAAACGAGTCAGAGAAAAGACCATATAACGTTGCCGCTCCGTTACCTCAATGTAGACCTGGAGGTAAAACAGCAGCGTTTGTATTTGGCTTGTCTGGCGCCACAAAATCAGAGGCCGTTGATGCCATCTGTCTGAGCAAAGAAGAAGATGAATCAATCCCAGTATTAAAAGCAGAGCTTGTTAAGCTGCAGACCAGTACACCTGAGCAGCTTAGAAAAGAGTTTAGTGACAGTCGAAAAGAGCTAACCCCTCTTAGTACTTACTTTAATCAACTAAGAGCCAAACTCGATGAAAAGCAGTTTGAGACGATAAAACTCAATTACGATGACTATCAAACCAAACAGGCAGCAGCAGAGATAGCTCGCAAGCAGGCAATTGAAGGTCACGAACTATCAGGCATTTGCTCACCTGAGTGGAGAGAGATGTGGAATCACGTTCAGACATTCGTACTAAAGCATAATGCGGCATTATCGTTCCCAGCAGCAGCGGGCGAAGCCTGCCCTACTTGCTTGCAACCTGTCTCGGAAGCATCTGCCGAAAAACTAAAGCTATTTAACGACTATCTGCAAGATAAAACTCAGATGGAAGCCGGCAAGGCCAAAGTTAAATTTGATAGTTCAATTGCGGCTCTAAGGCTACTGTCATTCAACCTAAAACCTTATGAGTTTATGCTAGGCAAGGTGGCTGAATTTAATCCAGAAATCAGTAAGAGTTTTATCGCACTGGAAGAGTCGTTCAAGGTTCTCTGTTCGAATCTTACTAAACAGGTACCGGACTTCTCTATTGTTCCAATTGATTACAAAGCGCTAGATTGGATCAACGGGCAAATTGTCTCTTTAAAGGCCAAAGAAGATGCAGTTAAAACCAATGAGGGGTTAAATAAGCAGATCGTTACTGCGTCACAGTCTATTAACGAACTTGATGACAGAAAGCTGTTTACATTATCTAAGCAAAACATTCTCCACGAGATTGAGCGCCTGAGAATGATTGGTTTATATAACGCTGTCACTCAATCTTGCTTATCAACAATCATAACCACTCAAACAAATAACATTGCCAAAATGGGTGCTATTGGCGAGCTTAGCAAAGTGTTTGAGGCTGAGTTGAAGAAACTTGAGTTTAGAAACTTCGATGTAGGCACTGAAACTCGCGGCTCTCGCGGCAAGCAAATGTTGAAGTTTAGTATGACAGGCAAGCGAAACAACATTTCTGACATCGCCAGTGAAGGCGAGCAAAAGTGCGTTGCTTTGGCTGGGTTCATGGCTGAACTTATTGTTGATGACCGAAAATCAGCGATTGTTTTTGATGACCCAATTAACTCTCTCGATCATAAGTGGCGAAGAAAGTTTGCTGCCCGCATCGCAGAGGAAGCACAAAGCCGTCAGGTCATTGTGTTTACCCATGACATGTCATTTTTAGTCATGCTCGGAGAGGCAACTAAAAAGGCCAATTCGAAGTACTCGGCTATTTCAATTGTTAAACGTGGGAAGCTTGCTGGGTTCCCTACATCTGAGCCGCCGTGGGATGTTAAATCAACAGGCGATCGAGTCAAAGATCTAAACAAGATAATGGTTCCTTTGAAGCAGCTTGAAGATGCCGGAGATGTTGACGGCTACGAAGCTATGGCCAAGTTAACGTATAACAAGATGCGTGAAACATGGGAAAGGCTTGTTGAGGAATGGCTATTCAAGAAAGTCGTTGAAAGATTTGGTCGAAGTGTGAAAACACAAAGCCTCAAGGATGTTGTCGAAAAGGGAGGTATCACCCCAGAAGACTATGCTGCCATCGAGGAAGGCATGTCGAAGTGCAGTACTTTTATGTATGGACATGACCAAGCGCCTGAGCTGAATGAAGGCGTGCCTGACTTTGCGGAAGTTGCAGATGATTTCGAGAAGCTAAAGGCTTACTTTGCTGCGCTAAAAGCGCGAAGAACCAAAAAATAGCGCTTAAATGATAAAAAGCTCACTTCGCGAGAGGTGGGCTTTTTTTAACCTAGAGTGGAGAGAGTTATTCTGATATCTGATTGCACATTTGGTACATGCCGCATCGCTTGTTTGGGTCTCTGTCTTTCTTAGGTTCTGGTTTAGGTTCTTTAAATGCAGGGCAACTTTTACTTTTTTCAATAGATAGCTTTTCAATAGAGTTAATTTTGGTTCATCGCGGATTAGCGGGAACTAAAAACAAAAACGGTAGTAAGTGATATGGTTTAGTCGCCAAACAAAAATCATACACAAACTACCGTTTCCATGCCGAATCATACTTTCCTATCTTCATTCTGGGAAAGCTTTCAAATCGATTTCTTGGCCCGCACAATAACAAGCCTGAGATTAGCTAATATAAGCCCTGAAATTTTCAGGGCTTATATCTATTAAACACCGGATAACTTTTAGTAAGGGAAATGTAAATGAATGGCTTGTTAATGAGTAATTACTCTGTCTGATAAAGGGGCACAAACGTTTTAGGATGGTTGCTCTAAGGCTGTGAACACCAAGGGACTTTGTCGTACCTTAACTACCAAGCGATTTTGTCGTTTTAGATAATTACCAAGGGAAATTGACGGATCTACTTAATCAGTAATTCTCTGTGTACCTAACATGTATTCAGAGGTTGCGAAGGATGATTGTGATGGATTCGAAAGACCAACTCACCGTTGATGTGACCGCTAAGGTCGCTCAAGGAAAAATGAGTATTATCAATGCCTCCAAACTCTTGAATAAATCTCGTCGTACAATTGAACGCTATCTTCAACGGTATCATAAGATTGGCATTCAGTTTGTTATTCATGGTAATGCTGGTAGAGCGCCCGTTAACAAGATACCGGATACGCTCAAAAGGCAGGTTCAGGCACTTATTAAAGAAAAGTATTACGACTTTAATTTGCAGCATCTTGCGGAGCTTTTAGAAACAACTGAGGGGATTACTGTAAGACGAGAGACGTTACGCTCTTGGGCACACGATATACACCACGTAAAACGCGCCAAACGTCGCCGCTCTCAAGTGAGAAAGCGACGTGAACGGATGGAATCTGCGGGGTTGCTACTGCAAATGGATGGCAGTCCCCATCTATGGTTCGGTGACAAAAAGTCCTGCTTAATCGCGATTATTGATGATGCAACCAGCGAGGTTCATGCTGAGTTTTACCGCTCAGAAACCACTGAAGGCTGTATGAAAGTCATGCGTACTTATATTGAAAAGAGAGGGCTATTTAAGGCGTTGTACGTCGATAGAGCAGGTATTTTCGGCGGCCCAAAGCGTTGCAACTTCTCGCAAATGCAAAGAGCGTGTAAAGAGCTAGGGATAGAAATCATCTTTGCTAATTCCCCACAAGGCAAAGGGCGCGTTGAGCGGTCATTCGATACCTTCCAAGACCGATTAGTGCCAGAGCTGCGCTTAAGAGGGATAACAGATATGAAAAGTGCTAACGACTACCTTCAGCACGTGTTTATCCCCGAATATTGGTCAAAAAAAGTCGCAGTTAAAGCTAAAAACATTAAGTCAGAGTTTACGCCTGTACCAGCACACATCTGCCTTGATGCTATCTGTGTTCAAAAAGAATATCGAAAGATCCGCCGTGACCATACCTTCTGTTACAACAATAAGATGTACTTGATCGACTCACCTCTCAGCCATTCTATTGTCAGCCAAAAACTAGAAGTCCGTAAGCAGTTTGATGGTAACTTCTCTGTTTACTTTGCTAATAGACAATTGCAGGTAGCTGAGCTGGTTGAGCCCGTGAAACCGACAGAGTATGGCATGGAAGTCCAACGTAAGCTCGATACCGTCGAATTAGCGGCACAGTTAGGTAATACACGGGAAGCAGCGAGGCAAACTGGATGCTCGAGAAAAACGATTGCCAAGTATCGGCAGCAACTTCAAGACGGTGGCCCGTTAGCATTAAAGCGCATCCATAAACCTGAATATCGGCATACCAACCGAATCGATGAAGACGTTGAGGCCAAAGTGCTTGCTACTACTTTAGAAAAGCCCTACCTGAGTTCAAACCAGATGGCAGGCGAGTTAAAAAGAGAGCATGGTATCTCTATTAGCCATTCGACGATAAGAAATATCTGGCTCAGGGAGAGCCTGAATACTATTGCTTTACGGAAAGCAAAATCTGAAGTAACCACGGCCCATCAAAACAAAAAAGAGTGACCTAGATAGTCTACTCTTGAATGACAAAGTCCCTCGGTAATTACACCGTCAGGCTCCCTCGGTAATCACAATGGTTGCTCTAAGGCACTTTTGTCCCAAAGTGCTTTAGTTGTGTGATCCATAGACTGTATTGCATAACTCATGTCTCTGACACGTATCTGTACAAAAGCTTCTTAATTCGAGAAAATAAGAATAACGTTAAGTATCGTAAAC
>Ga0316197_10001430_pt1 | contig 17023 bp, 2 predicted proteins | sample OudBiesiAoxic_MG_FD_204939 | JGI IMG/M metagenome (GOLD analysis project Ga0316197, IMG submission 204939) | Coastal sediment microbial communities from Oude Bieten Haven, Netherlands - site A oxic | ecosystem: Environmental > Aquatic > Marine > Coastal > Sediment | place: Netherlands... | reverse complement strand
GTGGCCTCGGCTGCGGCGTTGCAAGCGTTGACGACCCAGGGCGCACCACCCGATGAGACTCCGGTTACCATCACTGGAGGAGAACCAGTGACCTGGGTTGAAATCGACCGGCTGATTTCGGAGCAGAAGTTCGAGGCCGCCTCGGACGTTGCGGAAGAGATTCGTGTCCGGGCCCGCGAGGACGGCGACGCTTCAGAGTGGACCCGCGCTCTGGTCGAAGAAACCAAGCTTCGAATGGCCCTGCACGGCTATGAGACTGCAGTTCGCTTTCTCCGCACTGAGCCCTGGCCGGAGGACGCGGTATCGCGGGCAGTCCTCGAGCTCTACTACGCCAACTCCCTCGCCACCTACGCACGGGCTTACTCCTGGGAGATCCGCCAGCGCGAGAGGGTCGAAACTGATGGCGAGCTCGATCTCAAGAAATGGGACCTCGAGCAGATCATCGAGGAGGCGGATCGCGCCTTTCTCGCGGTATGGTCGGCCCGCGAGGAGTGGGGGAGCGAAAGCCTCGGCGAGCTTTCCCGCTATATCCACCAGAACAACTACCCACCGCGGATCCGCGGCAGCTTGCGTGACGCCGTCACCTATCTGTGGGTCGAACTGCTGGCCAATACTTCGTTCTGGAGTGCGGCCGAGTCCAACGGCGTTTTTCAGCTTGATCTCACGGCACTGATAAGTGGTGATGAAAAGACCTCGTCCGAGTTGGATCTCGGAGAATCTGCGGTTCACCCGCTTCTCAAGATCGGCGCCCTGCTCGACGACCTCGAGACCTGGCACGGGGAAAGCGGGCAATCCGAGGCGGCACTGGAGACCCGGCTCGAACGGCTGCGCCGGTTGCACGCATCCTTCGACACGCCCCAGGACCGTCTTGCCATCCGAAACCACCTCGCGGAGGTGCAGGAGGAATTTGATCGCAGTCTCCCCTGGTGGTCGATGGGCCAGGCCGTTTTGGCGGAATTCTTACGGGTAGAAACCGACCCCGACGCGCTGGTGCGGGCTCGTGCCACGGCCCTCCAAGGCCGCGATCGCCATGCCCAGAGCATCGGCGGCCAGCGATGCAACCATATTGTCGCCTCGATCGAGGCGCCGTCCTACAGCCTCGCGGCGATGGCCGTTGACGGAGCCGGTCGACGCTCCTTCCAGATCACCCACCGCAACTTCTCCGGGCTCCACTTCCGGGCCTGGCGCTATGACCTTCGCCGTTTTGTCGAGGACTCCGAAGACTACAAGATGATGCCGGGCCACCGTGAGGCCGAGGAGATCATGGACGGCGCTCCCGACGCGGAATGGTCGATCGAGCTGCCACCGACACCCGACTATCGATCCCACATCACTTTTGACGTCCCGCAGTTCGACGAATCGGGCGCCTATCTGGTTGTGGCGTCGATGCGGGCTGACTTCGCGAACCATGGCAATCAAATGGTTGCCGAAAACTTCATCCTCTCGGACCTCGTGCTGATCAGGCGGCATATCGGGAGCGAATACGAAATCACGGTCCGGTCGGGCGCAAGCGGCCGTGCTACCGAGGGTGTAGACGTCTCGCTTTACCGTTACGACTACCAGAGGGGTCACCGTGAGATCGAGCGCAAGCGTACCGGTGATGACGGGCGAGTAAGTTTCAATCACACCCGTTGGCAGCGCGATCAGTATTTCCTGATGGCCCGGCGCGGTGACGACATCGCCATCGATGCCGATCGCCTTTATCCCTTCGATGAGGGCGAACGAGGTGTGTCCTCGTCGGCTCTGATCTACACCGATCGCTCCGTCTACCGACCGCAACAGACCCTCTATTGGAAAACGGTCGCCTACCGTGGCGGCGGCGAGGACATCAGCTACGAGACTGTCGAGAACGCTTCCATCCAGGTCTCGTTGATGGATGCCAACCACGAGGAAGTGGCGACCGCCACGGTGACGACCAACGGTTTCGGCTCGGCCTCCGGCTCGTTCGAGATCCCGGCAGGCCGTTTGCTCGGGCGGTGGCAGCTCCGGACCTCGTACGGCGGCCAGAGCTGGCTGCGCGTCGAGGAGTACAAACGGCCTACCTTTGAGGTCGAAATCGCGGACCCCGAAGACCCTCTACGCCTGAATCAAAGGGCGGCGTTGTCGGGTGATGTCCGCTACTACTTCGGATTGCCAGTCGTCACAGGCTCGGTGAAGTGGCGGGTGACTCGCGAGCCGGTCTACCCGAGATGGTGGTACTGGTGGTACCCGTCGCCATCGACTCAGGCACAGGTGGTAGATGCCGGGGAAACCACACTCGACGACGAGGGTCGCTTCGATCTCGATTTCACGCCGTCCGCCGACGAGCGGCTGGCGAAACAGGGTGTTACCTATCGATATCGTCTCGGTGTTGACGTCACCGACGAGGGCGGCGAAACTCGTTCCGCCGAACGTGTCTTCCGACTCGGTTTTGTGTCGGTCGAGGCACGGATCGTTACCGATTTCGGTTTTCTGACCGCCAAGCGCGCCGCGGCTGTCCGTGTTCTCCGCACCGATCTCGACGGTGTGCCACGCGCCGGCGGAGGAGAGTGGCGCCTGGTGCAGCTCGAACAGCCCGAAGAGACCCTGACGCCGGCAGACCAACGCCGTCCATCTCCACCCGAGGGTCACGAGGGATACCAGACTCTGGGCGACAGCCTTCGTGCGCGCTGGGACCCGGACTACGACCCGCAGGCGGTCCTTGCGAGCTGGGCCGAGGATCGGGAGATCGCCGTCGGTGAGATCTCTCACGGAGAGGATGGCTCGGCCGAGTTCGAATTGCTCGGCCTGGCTGCCGGCGCCTACCGATTGACCTATACGACCGACGATGAATTCGGCGCCGAGTTTGAGACCAGCAGCAACTTCGTGGTCGTCGGTTCGCGCCGCACTCCGCTCGCGCTGCCCGCGATACTCGGTTTCGAAAGCTCTTCAGCGGCGGTTGGGGAAACCGCTCGTTTGTTTGTGTTTACGGGATTCCGCGCGCAGGACATGGTGCTCGAAATCTATCGCGACGGCCGGCGGGTCGAACGCCGGGAGATCGGTGCAGGGCGTTCCGGGGTCTTCGACTTTCCGATCACGGATTCGGACCGGGGCGGTTTCGGCGTCAGCCTCACCCTGGTGCGAGACCACCAGCTGATCCGCAGGACGGCGCAGGTCTTTGTGCCGTGGGACGATCGCCGGCTCGATCTCGCCTTCACATCGTTCCGCGACAAGATGCGGCCCGGCACAAGGGAGACGTTCTCGGTCACGGTTCGCAACAACGACGGTGGAGCGGTCGACGGCGCGGCCGCCGAGTTGCTCGCCTACATGTACGACCGCAGCCTTGACATCTATGGGCCCCACAACCCGCCGAGCCCACTCTCGCTCTACCCGAACCGCACCGGCATCGGTCAGCTGTGGGACAACCTCGGTCTCGCCCGCCAGGCCTGGGGCCACTCGAGTCTGCCCGGTATTCCGGACTACCCCCACCTTCACGGCGACAACCTGGCCGCTCTCGACGGCTATGGGATTGGCGGCCCGGGTCGCCGTGGGCATTTCCGGGCCATGAAAGCCGGGCTCGCGATGGAGTCGAGGATGCAATTGGCGGACGCCGCGGCGCCGATGGTTTCTGAGGAGGCGCAGGAGCTCGCACAGGTGGGCAAAGACCGCCAGGATCGCGACGAGGCTATGGATGTCGGGTCGACGGCTGGGGAAGAATCTGCGACCGAGCTGCGCTCCGATTTCTCCGAGACCGCTTTCTGGGAACCGCACCTCAGGCTCGACGACGACGGCTCGGTGACGGTCGAGTTCGAGGTCCCTGATTCCGTCACCGACTGGAATCTCTGGGTTCATGCCGTCACCACTGACCTGAAGGGTGGCTCGGCGACCCGTCAGGCGGCGAGCGTCAAGGAACTGATGGTCAGGCCCTACCTGCCGCGCTTCCTGCGCGAGGGCGATCGAGCGTTGCTCAAAGTGGTCGTCAACAACGCCGGCGAAGAAGCCTTCGAAGGCGCCCTCAACCTCAAGATCTACGACCCCGAGACCGAAGAGGATCTGCGCGCGGTGTTCGGGCTTGCGCCCGAAGGCACCTCCGGAGTGCCATTCACGGTCGAAGCGGGCAAGGGCACTGACCTCGGCTTTGAGCTCGAGGTTCCTGCCCGGGTCGGCACGGTGGCCTTCAAGGTCACCGCCCGCGCCGGGGCCTATTCGGATGGTGAGCTGCGGCCGCTGCCGGTGCTGCCTGGACGCCTCCACCTCATGCAGTCTCGATTCGTCACCCTGCACGACGCCGATCGCCGTGAGCTGCACTTCGCAGACTTGGCGGCGGACGACGATCCGACCCTGATCAACGACCAATTGGTCGTGACCCTGGACGCGCAGCTTTTTTACAGCGTTCTCAATGCGCTGCCCTATCTCGTCAACTACCCCTACGAGTGCTCGGAGCAGACCCTCAATCGCTTCCTCTCGACCGGCATCGTCTCAAGCCTCTTCGACCAGTACCCCTCGGTCGAGCGGATGGCGGAGAAGCTTTCGGCTCGAGATACGCGTTTCGAATCCTGGGAGGCCGACGATCCCAACCGGGCGATGGAGCTGGTCGAGACTCCGTGGCTGCAGACCGCCCGTGGTGGTTCCGAGGAGATGGATGACCTGATCAACGTCCTCGATCCGAAGATCACCCGTGCCCAGCGCGACGCGGCCCTGGCCGAGCTCAAAAAGAACCAGACCTCGCTCGGCGGCTTCCCGTGGTGGCCTGGCGGCCCGCCGTCACCGTGGATGACCCTCTATATTCTGCACGGCTTCTCGAAGGGCCTCGAATTCGGCGTCGATGCGCCGAAGGATGTGGTGGTTCGCGCTTGGTCCTACATGCACCGCCACTACATCGAAGAAATGGTCGAGTGGATGATGTCCCTCGATTGCTGCTGGGAAACCATCAGCTTCCTGAACTACACGCTCTCCAATTATCCAGATGAATCGTGGACCGGCGGTGTTTTCACCGATGACGAGCGTCAGCGGATGCTCGACTTCAGCTTCCGCCACTGGCGGCAGCACTCGCCGCTCACCAAGGGCTACCTGGCCCTGACCCTGGAGCGGGCCGGTCGTCACGACGACGCGGTGCTGGTCTTTGATGCGGTGATGGACTCGGCCAAAACGGATCAGGATCTCGGTACCTATTGGGCGCCCGAGGACCGCGCCTGGCTCTGGTACAACGACACCACCGAGACCCATGCCTTTGCGCTGAGGACCCTGACCGAGCTCGAGCCCGATGATGGGCGCCGCCACGGTCTCGTCCACTGGCTGTTGCTCAACAAAAGGCTCAACCACTGGAAATCAACCCGCGCCACCGCAGAGGTGCTCTACTCGCTCGCCCATTACCTCAAACACGAAGACTCGTTGGCGGTGCGCGAGGAGATTTCGGTGACAGTGGGCCCGCGAACAACGCAGTTCGTTTTCGAGCCGGACGAATACACCGGCGCCCGCAACCGCGTGATCGTCGCCGGTGAAGATATCGATCCAAAGACCATGTCCACAATCGTCGTCGAGAAACCATCTAAGGGCTTCGCCTTCGCATCGGCGACCTGGCACTTCTCGACCGAACGGTTGCCGCCCGAAGCCCGAGGAGACCTCTTCGGCGTGAGGCGCCAGTATTTCCGTCGTTTCAACGACGGGTCCGGCTGGGTCTTGCGCCCGCTGGCCGATGGAGAAGAGATCGAACCGGGTGACCAAATCGAAGTCCATCTCTCGATTCGGGCCAAACATGCCGCCGAGTACGTCCACCTGCGCGACCCGCGTGGAGCGGGCTTCGAACCCGAGACCCTGCATTCGAAGTACAAATGGGACCTCGGTATCTCGTGGTATGAGGAGGTCAGGGATTCGGGCACAAACTTCTTCTTCGAATGGCTGCCGGCCGGTGAATACACATTCAAATACCGCCTCCGCGCCAACATGGCGGGTGCCTTCCGAGTCGGCCCTGCGGTCCTGCAGTCCATGTACGCACCCGAGTTCACCGCCTACTCCGCTGGCCACCGGTTGGAGGTGGTGGGAAAGTGATCCGAGAGCGCGCAGGGGTCGCTTGGCTGACACCCCCACGTCGGCCACGATGAGATAATCCGTTCGCGCTGCTGCAGACCTCGAGCGTCGCTGTGGCGGCTGTCTGTGCGACCCGGTATCGCGCGCGGAATCCTCGTGCGACACCCCTGTACCACCTGGTCAAGGCCTACTTCGACCAGGTGAAGGGGCAGTCGGAGGAGCGCTTCGAGTTAAGGTGCCAGGCACCTTTATGCCGGAGTGACCCGCGATAGGTTCGGGATCGGTGGTCGAAATATGGGAGCAGCCGCCGGTTATCTGGTTCCGGTCACGGCCAACTCCTGATCGACACATGGGTCGATTCCGTAGCAGTCGCATTCGGGGCCGGTAAAGGTGACGGAGTAGGTGCCGTTCCAGGTGTTTGCGTCCGAGAAACTCCCTTCGAGAGAGTAGGTCTCGGTGCACCCTCCGGTGATCGACACGGTGTTGGAAAAAGCGCCCGAGGGACAGCTCATGGGCGAGCCGATCAGGTCACCGGGATCGAACGGCGCCGAAGAGACCTGCGCCCCGTTTGCGGTGAACTGGAACTGGTTGATCTCGATATCCACCAACCCGAGACAGCAGGAGTACTGAATCGAGGGGCTCGCGGTGTAGGAACCGTCGGGATTGCAGGTTCCAAAGTCGTATGACCAGGCCGGAATCCCCCTCGTCTCGAAATCGCTGTAGAAAATGAAGTCCCTCTCGACGTTGACCGAGGCGATATCGCTGCCGCCCTGGCCGTCGGTGATCGAGTACTGGAATGTGTCGCTGCCGCCGGGGCCCTCCTGGGTCGTGTAGGTGACGGTGTCGAGATCCGGGCCCACGGGGTTGACCACGGTCGCTCCGAGACTCGGTTGGGTTACCGCCAGCACACGGAGGGTGTCGCCGAGATCGGGATCGTTGTCATTGGACAGCACCGGAACAATGATCGAGGCCGAGGGATAGGCTGTTGCCGGGTCATCGAGCGCCACCGGCGGGGAGTTGCCCTCGGAACAGATGTCGGTCTGAGAATCATCAACGACCATTTTGATGTCAGTCAGCGTCAACTCGTCGAAATGGAAACCGGTCCCCTGAACCTCCACGTCGGTGCCATAGCGGACGTCAAGCTGGACGAGGTTTCCGGCCCGTTCACCGGAGCCGAGCGCAGTTGCCGACCACGTGCTCTGCCCCCAGGTTGTCGCGGTGTCTGCCCATCCCTGCTGATCCGAGGTTCCACAGGGACCGTAGGGTCCACTGGCGTTGTAGAGCCTGCCACCATCCGGGCTCACCGGAGTCCGTCGACCCGATTCCACTTCGAAGAGGCCCACGTTGGCACGGTCGAACCAGAAGGGGAAGCCCTCGATCAGCAGGCTCGGTTCGATGTCGTAACTGGTCCACAGCGACATCGTCGAGCCGGGGGTGAGGTACAGCAGAGGAGAACGAATGACGTCGCACTGATTGGCCAGATTGTTCGAGGAGGCGATGAAGAAGGAGCTCCCGCCGGCGCCGCCGCCGCCGTCGCTGCGCTCGAAGGTCCCCTGGAAGGGCTGCCATTCCTCGAGGTCGCTCTCGAAGCTGAAGGTCGTACTGAAGGAGGCCGCGAGTCCGGTTTCGCTTCTGGGGAACAGGATTTCCTGCGACACCACACGCCCCGCTAGCTCGTCGCTGGTGGCCTGAATTCTGAACTCCAGCGTGTCGTTGAACGACAGACCTTGAGCGAGGAAGGAGAAACTCGCCGCGGCCGGCGAACAGGGGGAGAGGGACGGTGCCGCGATCAAGGGTAGACCGCTGGTCACCGTGACGGTCCCGGGGTGGGACACCACCTCGACGTCCACCACCGTCACATTGCTGAGGTTGCCCAATCCCAGGTTGATCAGGTCGAAATGTACCGTCGCCTGCTCGCAGTTGTCGATGACTGAATCCAGATCACCGTTGAGTATCTCGACGGAAAGCGAGGTCGGATCGAAGCCGAGATTGGCGCCTCCGGTCGGCGTCACCTGTTTGCACCCGGATGCCCGGCCGACGCAAGAATCGTCACCGCCGGTCGGAATCACGATGTAGGAGTATTCAAAATCGTTGAGCAGCCCGCTGTCCACAAAATCGGTGCCGGTGGTCTCGCCGACCTTGATCTTTCCGAAGTTGCAGCCGAAGACGCCCTCGGTGCGGAAGATCTGGTACGCGCTTGCTCCGCCGACCGCACCCCAGGCCAGCAGGGCCCCTCGATCAAGCGGTGTTGCGGTCACCACAGGAGCTGTCGTCGGTGCTCCGTCGCAGCCGCTGCTCTGCACCGTCGGCGTGGCGCAGGCAATGCCGTGGCGGTGGAAGGCGCTGTAAATGGCCGCCATGTGAGGGGTGCCGTCGGCCAGATTGCCGTTGTCGTCGTCGATTGCCAGCAAGTTCAGATATCCGCCGTCGGCGTTGCAGCCGTCGCCCGAACCGGTGCCGTCGACACAGTTGTACCAATTTCCCACAGCGCCAGCACCCAGGTAGGTGAGCCGGGTTCCGACCTCGAGGGCGGTGTTGAGATCCATGTTGAACGGCGCGCTCTGCAGGTCGCGGTGCACGAGGTCCCAGATGGCCTCGGAGTAGACCGCGCTCTCGCAATAGATGTCGCCGCCACAGGGCCCGACGTCTCCGAGAAACGGCGGTGCGCATTGCGCGTCGATCCACACGATGTCATGAGGCTGAGCCGACTGGCGGTTCGCCCAGTCGATGTCCCGCACACCGGTGCAGTTTGTGCAAGGGTCCGTATCCCCGCACAAGTTGTCCTCGAGAAAGAAACCGCGCGCGATACAGGAATCGTTGAGACGCAGGGCCGCATAGACATCGGCGATCCCCTCGCCGGGGACAGAAATCGTCGGCAAAGCGTCGTTGTCGTCGAGACCGTGACCCCATTCGTGATCCACGACCCCGGCAAGCTCACCGGTGTTGCTGCACACCATTCCCGGGGCCGCCTGCCCGGAGGTGAAAAAGTTGACGATCTTCTCATCCCAAAACGCGTTGCAGTTGAGTTCCCCGGTACCGAGGTCGGGGATGTTAACCGCTGCGGTGAGCTGATCTTGAAGCCAGAGGTTGCCCGGCAGATAGCTCCGCGCTTGCTCGGCGATGCGGTTGAGCTCGAAGTACACGGTGCGTGCGGCGTGAGTGTTGCCGAGCGACGACACGCCGGGGTTTGGCACATCGCAGTCGGTGCCGGTCCCGTATCCCAGGTCGATATCGGCCTGGCTCGATTCGTTGATGGCCCCGCAGTAGTCGTCGATGCGAATGAAGCGGCCGTCCAATGAAGTGGTCAATTGCCCGTCAACACAGGCTGGATGGTTGCCGCCGCCGTCGGCAAAGACGAGTGCATCGTTGTTGCTGACATCGGTGTACGGCATCGGATACCCGGTCTGTTCCACGCCGTCAGGCGCGGTACCGTCGTTGCTGACCGGGAAGACCCCGCCCAATACCGATCGCGGGGTCGCGTATGAGCGGGTGTCAGTGAAGCTGAGCAGCTCCCCGGTGTGAGCATCTACCAGGGCCTCCCAGCGGCCAGCCTGTCCGCGTATCGTGGGCGCGACAGTCCATGCCAGCCGATAGCCGTATCCGGAGCCGAGCGGCACCACTGACGGATCCCGACCAGCAGCCGTAGGCACCAGGATCAATTCGGTGGGCTCGCGCAGACTTTCGATCTCAATAGAACCGAGATGGGTGGTCACCACGGCGGTTGCATTCCGTTCGGAAATGGTCGGGCGGGTTCCGGTCGTAACGTCTCCCCAATTTCGTAGACCGAGGAGGATGAGATTGCCGTGGCCGATGACCGCTGTCAGGTAGTTGTCGCGAATCGGAACTCCATTGATGCGGCGCCCCGCGAAGACCTGGATACGGTCGCCGCCGTCGTGCACGGTAACCACCGGTGGGTCGAGCTCGGACAGATCGACATGGAGTCGATCCGTGTGGTCCCGCAGATAGGATTCAATCGCCTTCCAGGCCACGGGCTCGATTGACGCACTGCCCGCCGGGGGAGGGAGTCCGTCGAGAGATTTCCATGCGGATCCTTGTCCGTCGCTGCGTTGTAGCAGCCGAACAGAGGGCATGAGAGTCGCCCATCGGCCGGCGCGCCGGTCGAAAAAGGCCTGGGCCGCCGCGATGTCCAAAACCTGCAATTGTTCCTTGGCTGATTGAGCGATGGGAGAGGACAGTTGACTCGCTGGTTCGAGGCGGTTGGGAATGTCGAGATCGGAGTGGCGGAAGATTTTTTCTGAAATAGCAGAGCTTCGCTGCGGCGCCATTTGTGCCGTGGCGCCGGCCACCGTAAGAACGCAGATGAGGAATGCAAACAGCGCGGGGCGGCGTTGAGGTCTCATAGTCTGATTGAACTCCACTTCCATGATACATACCGCCGCATCTGGCAACTTTACCGATCGAGACCTGACACCTCATGGCACGGCCAAGGCTGCTGCTTTGGGGCAACGCTTTCAACTCGGTTGCCAGCACCCCAATGCCTTCACGACCCATCGCGACTCCGTACCGCGCAGTCTTCGTACTCGGCCGAGCGAATCCTCACCCTCATCGGGCGAATCAAGGGCCGCTTTTCGATCGCCACGAAACAGCTCGTCGATCAGATTCAAGGTTGCGCCCGCCTCCCCCGGATATGATTTCTTCGCTACTAGCCACTTGGGCCGCACATCGGTCCAGCAAAAAGCTATCAGGTATTTCGCCTCGCGGTTCCAGGAGATGAGAGTGTTCATCACAAGGCGCCAGGGTTTCTGGCCTTGATTCCGGCGCAAGGGTCTAAGTGCCTTCTTCGTGACTCATTGATGTTCTTGCAGACGGCCTGCGGCCCTCGCGACTCACCCCCGCCGGCGAGTGGCCGAAGGCTGGCGACCATCCATCCTTCCGTTCCAGCCTTCGGCCACGAGTCGCTGCCGTCGGCGAGTTGGTATCTTCGTGGTTCGACATGGGTGGGTGGTGTTCGGTTCCGATGTAACCGTCAGGTGCTGGCTGCACAACATCTCTACGTCACGAAAATGTCGTCAGGTAAACCTTTTCCTCAGAAGAACTGCGGATTGACCTCACGACCCGTTAGGTGAAAGGCTCGATATGACCGATTCCAGCGCCACAGTTTCTTCCTCGCCGCGGTGGTCGGCGGCTCAGCATGAGACCGAGGTCTTGTCCTCGACCGGGGTGAACCAGTCCAGGCTAGCGATTGTGGGATTGCTGATCCGTGCCAACCCGCTGTGGAAAGACATCAAGACCTTTTCCGGGTGGTTCGAAAATGAGTGTCGACTGACCAACTCAGATGAATACCAGGAAGCCATCCGTATCGAAATCAGCTGCGAAGGATTCGCCAGCCGACCCGGCGGCGACGAACTGACACCGCTTCAGAACTGGAGGAGGTTGTGGAGCTTCCTGAGTGATTTCGGTATACGGTATGTCGAACTCGATTCACGCCTCGAAAGTAACCAGGTTTCAGATGTTCTGACCCTGCTCTTTTCTTGCCGTCGTGACCTGAGACAGGCGAAACCGCGCTCCAAAGATGCGCTGGCCACCCGACTCCGACGTGACGGTGGCGTCACCTTCGCCTGTGCGTTGACCAGAATCCACGACAATACCCTGTCCGTCTCCTACTCCTACTGCATGACGCGCTTCAGCAGGCTTGTCGCCTGGTTCAAAAAACGCCAGCGGCACCTCCAGGACCATCGGGCCTTGTTCCGGGCCGCCCCGCGGTACGGCGCGGTTCTCGGGCTCGCTCCCCTTGGGGTTTTCACCCTGTACTACTTCAACGGATACCCGTCGGTTTTGCTCGTGGCCAGCCTCGTTGCCGCCGCTGGAGTGTTTGCGACGACGTTCCTCTTTTTTATGACGGTCGGAAGTCTCGTGTACGACAACGAAGAAAAGGCGTTCAGGCTGGGAAAAGCGAATGCACAGCTTCGTTTGTACGCGAATTGGATCCGAGGTGATCTGGAGCGTGCGCGTGCGGTCCAGCAGATGCTGTTGCCGGACTTGACCAACATGCCGATGGCCGACCGTCTCGAATGGGGGACCAGCTTCGTTCCCGAGGAGGAAGTTGGAGGCGACTACTTCGATGCCGCCTATCTGGACGCAAATAGGGTTGCGGTTCTCTTTGCCGACGTCAGCGGGCACGGCCTGTCGGCGGCCCTGATCACAGCGATCATCAAGACGACGTTCCAGTCGTGGACCGAACGCGGGGGCACCCTCGAAGATTTCTTGTGCGGGCTGAACCAAAGGCTCTTCAATCTCACCCCTTCACAGAGCTTTGCAGCAGTTGCGGCGGGGATCTTCGATGTCTCGAGCATGGATTTCACCTACTGCAATTGCGGCCACAACCCCGAGCCGTATTTGATCCGCGCTGACGCGGAGTGGCCGATTCCGCTCAATGGAGCAAGAAACCTCATTCTCGGAGCTCTTGAGGAGATCAACCCCATCACGGCGCGTCTCAAACTCGAATCGAGGGATATGCTCTTTTTTGCCACCGATGGCATCACAGAGGCCTCCAATCCCTTTGGGGAGGAGTTCGGCGCGACGGGACTTGAAGAGTTTCTTTCAAGTCACAGTGCCTTGTCGGTCGAAGAGATGGTCAGACGGCTGATCGACGACGTCGAAGATTTTTCGCGAGAAGGCGCGGACAACGACGATCGCGCCGTGCTGGCATTTCGCGTGCGGTGAACCGAAGCACCTCTGTGGGTGATCAGGCGGTTTCAGTGTCGACGCTGAGTGAACGCGTCCCGACATAGACCTCTCCCGAGGTCCCGTGAATGGACACGGTGTCTCCGGTGCGGATACGGTGACAGACCTGCCCCTCCGCGTCGATGATCACGGCTTCGCGTTTCTCGAGATCGACCTGTAGACCGGCGACGCTCATGACGGCACTGAAGTTCTTGTCCTCGATGCCGTTGGCGGCGACTGCGGCGTGGGAGGTCGACCCGCCCTTGGCGGTCAACAAACCGTCGGCGGAGATGATCATCGGAATTTCTTCTGGCGTCGGATTTTCCAGAACCATGAGCACTCCATCGATGTCGTCGCGGGCTTCAAAATCGAAGGTTGCCAACTCCACCCGGTCCGCATCGTCAAACGCGACTATGCCGCGGAAGCCGCTGCCACGCACCCCGAGCCCGCGCGATGCCGGTTCACCCGGATCCACAAATCTGTCGATTGCCTCGTCGGCATAGGTTTCGGCGGTGCGCGACTGGAGCACGGACAGGATTCCGTTTTCTACGGTGAATTCCACTTCCTGGTCCGTGCCCATGAAGTGCCTGAGTCTGGAGGCCACATGGCGGAGCCGCCGGCCCAACATGGGTGTCAGGAGGTCGAACTCATCGATCGAATGGAACGAGCCGGAGGAGGTCACACCGCCGACCAGATCGTCGCCGGCGGCCGAGAACTTGAACTCTCCCGAAAGCTCCCGAATGCCGAACTCGCTGACTGTGGTGCGCGGGATGACACCGGTGAGGGAGACTTTGGTCTCGTCCATCCCTGGCCGGATCGGCTCGTTTTTACCGTTCCCAAAGGCCATTTCCTGGACGATTGCTGCTGTCTGCCACGAATGCGAGATGCCCTTGATTTCCCGGTAACGCCGGGCCCTCTCCTTGTTCCACGATTCGAATACCCTGATCACTGAATCGACGAGCTGGCGTGTGGGGTTCGCGAGCGCCTCCTCCAGCTCACTCGAGAGGCCGTGATCCCGAAACACAGTCTTCGATTCTTCGGCGATCTCCCGCATCACTTCGCCGGGGAGTTCGGTCTTGTATTCGACGCCGTAGCGACGTTTGGCATCATCAACCACGTTGAAGGTCTCGAGGTCTATGTCCCACATTGCGAGACCGTAGGACGCGAGGAAGCGGCGATAGGAGTCGTATGCTCGCCAGGGGCCGCGCCGAGCCAACGCCTCTGCGATTTCGTCATTCATCCCGACGAAGACGATGGTGGAGAGCATCCCTGGCATGGAGAAGACGGAGCCGCCGCGTACCGCCAGCAAAAGAGGTTCGTTCGCGTCACCAAAACGTTTCCTTGCGACACCATGTCTCGAGATGTCCTCTTCGAGGATATGGAGATGTTGGGCGATCTCGCCCTCGATCCATTTTCGGTCGTTGCGGTGGAGGCCGGTACGTGGGATGCTGGTCGGAAGAATGAACCCGTCACGGCTGGGCAGATTCAAATTGTGGACGTACAACAGACTGCTGCCCTTCCCCCCGTAGCGCTCTCTCAGGTTCGGTCTGCCGCTGCAGATTTGCATGCCCTCCGCCACATCTTCGCGGTGTGAAATGTGGATGATCGTATGGGAGGAAGGAACCTCATCAACGGCGCGAAATTCGCCGCTGCGGACTTCCACGCCCCTGGTCCGTTGCCCGCGAATGAATGCGCCGGCGATATCGGAGAAGTGCACGACGGTGTTCAAATCGTGCATATACCGTTGCATGTTGGCGAGAACCGTACGGAGGTCCTCTTCTTCGAGTTTGAGGTGGCGGCTCATTCTTTCGTAGGGTACGGTTACCCGTTGGCGGATCTTGTGGTAGTGGCGGCTGATGTAGGTGAGGACATCGAGCAGCTCTCCCTCGGTTCGCGCAGGATTACCCAGCAAGCCCGCGAGATCGAAGAGTTCGTGTGAGGCCAGACCGTCGAACTCGAGGCTGAGAATGGAAATCCGAATGATCTCCAGACATTGTTCGAGATCGACGCCGCTGTCCGCGTATCTGGTCGCGATGCGTCGAACCGCGAGGTAGTTCATTTCTTCGAGCAGACAGTCGAGCTGCTGCAGGAAATAGCGCTGCGCCGTGAAACCGCCGTCGTGGATCATGTCCTGTAGCTTCACTCTGAGATCGCGGGCCCTGTTGAAGGTTTCGAAGGAAGAGCTATTTTCATTGGCGTCGAGCACCGACAGCAGCATTTCGAAGAGCTCGTCCTGGTAGGCTGCCCGAATCCCGCCGACAAATGCTTCGACTGCTTCCCGCACCAATCGTTCGGCTTCTTCGGCCTCGAATGACGGGTCGTCCGGACGAAGCTCGTGGAGGTCGGCGAGACGGGTTTTGAATATCGAGATCACATCGTGTGGCTGTGAGAAGTCCTCCGCCTTCTGCAGGAGGATCCGGAGGTGGTGGTAGTAAACCCACCGATTGCGACCTTCGATGCCCTTGGTGATCAACATCTCCAGCTCGACCTCGATCGGGTTGCCAAACTCGCATTGCAGGAGATTCTCCGCGTAAGACTCCTGCCACTCACGGATTCGGGCTACGGTCTCCGAGGTCCCCAGCAACCGACCCAGATCCTCGACCACCCGCGCGACGATTCTTCGGGGTTCTTCTCTCTCGCGTGCTTCGAGGTCGCTTTCTGCCGGGGAGGAAAACCCGAGCCTTTCGAGCTCGTGGGTTTCTCCTTTTTCGAGAAAGTCGAGGTAGGTCTCTGCCAGATGCAGCGTCCTCTGCCCGAGTGCGTGGTGGCTGCTCCTCCTGAGTTCGTTGATAATCGCGCTGCCACGAATTTCGACCTCGGCAAGGCGGATGGTGTCGTTCCAGAGCTGGTCGATCAGATTGGGTTTGCCGATGACACTCGACAGGTTTCGGACGACCGTGCGCGTCAAACCGGGAAGGCTGGGGCAAAGCCAGCCGTTGATAAATCGCAGAAGCTGGGTGTTGAGATTGTTGACTTCCGGTTGGAGGTTTTTCGCTCCCAGAAAGGTCTTTACCGAAAGGTTGCAGAGGCGCGCTACCAGGTGGCGCAGCAGATGGAGCGCCTCGTTACGGTTGCTGGCCTCGTTCACCTCTTTGAGGAGTGATGCGATATCCCGGATGCGCGCGATCCGCGGTTCCGTGATTCGCCCTGCGTCAAACGCGAATAGGAATTGCTCAAGGTCGATTGGCACTCCGCCAGCATCAGCGAGCTCCTGGAAGAGACCGTCCGTGTAGATCGTGCCGTTCGGGAACCTGCGGACGGTGGCGGTTTCGGTGTGACCGCCGCGGACGAGGTGGAGCAGTAATGTGTTGCCGAGAAGATAGGGAATCCATAGGCTCTGGTCGTGCTGAAAGACTCGGTTGTTGACGATCCCGAACCGGGCGACCCGTTGGGTCAGATCCGCCCGCGTCTGCTGGTAGATGCTGAGGGTTTTCTTGATGTCGACCGTTTTGTCGAGTTCAACATACGCTCGGTACAGCTGGCGGTTGAAGGCCGAGAGAACTTTCTCCTCGGAAGATGTGAAAGTCTCCGGTATCGCAACCTCGATACCCCTCGCAGCGAGCCGGGGGAGGGCTTCGGTGCCGGTGGAAGCCTCCAGGCTTGTCTTGACTTCATCGACGGTTGGCGGCCTGAACTCGGTTGCCGCGTCGGGTCGAGAGAAACGGCGTTTCGAGGATTTATCGCCAGCAGCGTCATAGATCCCGGTCAGGTCTCGTAGTGTCTCGAAGAGTGTCTGGTCTTGGCCGTCGAGGATCTTGTTCATCTCTTGGAGTGCAGCAACGTAGTCGGCAAAGCGGCTGCCCTGGACCTCGACGTCAAATTCTCCCGCCAGATCATCGATGATGCCCATCATTTCTTCGCGGAGCAACTCATAGAGCTCTTTGCCCTGCACGTGGGCGAGGGCTCGCGCGAGAGCCAGTGAAGCGGAGAGTATCGCGTTCATCCCGAGGTTCTGCTTGCGTTGCATCACCATCACGCGATGCGCCGGGTCTGGTTTTTCCTCGAGTTTCCCCCGAAGTCGGGCAGTGGTCAGCTCGAGACCGAGGAGCTCGGTATCGATGTCCTTGAGGCTGAGCCCTGCAACATCGAGACCTTCGAAATGGGGCGCGATGATCTGTTTGACGTTATCGACGGCACTGAGGCATCCCTTGCCCCGGTAGCGTTGCGTGCGCTCGTAGAGGTCCGTCAGCCCATCGTCGTGGGTGGAACGGATCTTGGCTTCTTCGATTCCCTTGGTAAACGAAAAGACGCCGGCCTCAACCTGCTCGAAGAATGAAGGAAAGCGGTTTATCACTTCACGATGCTCGGCCTCTTCAATCACCCCATCGACCAGATGAATGGCCTCGCCGCTGCC
>Ga0316197_10001429_pt1 | contig 17031 bp, 19 predicted proteins | sample OudBiesiAoxic_MG_FD_204939 | JGI IMG/M metagenome (GOLD analysis project Ga0316197, IMG submission 204939) | Coastal sediment microbial communities from Oude Bieten Haven, Netherlands - site A oxic | ecosystem: Environmental > Aquatic > Marine > Coastal > Sediment | place: Netherlands... | reverse complement strand
TCATCGGCTTCAAAAATTTTCTCAGGAGCTTCATCAGGTATTTGCCCTTTTGAGAACATGAGGTTAGGATAGGTAAAACCATCTATTTCTTCAACAATTTCAGCGAGTTCAACATAGAATGTCCAAAGATTAAAAAAGTCATAAACATAAATGAGTTTAGGTTGCATCTCAAAAACAACATCTTTTATTTCTGTATTGTGCATTAATTTTGCAGAACCGTTTTCGCTCAAGTCAAATAATGATATTTCCTCACCTTGATTCCATTTTTCATCACTAACATAAAATGAAGCCATTTCGGCTCCGTCAAACCCAAAAGATTGTATGATGACATTGTGTAAATCTTCTAACGAATCAGATTCTTTAATTTCTAAATCGCGAAACACATCTTCATCTGTATCATTATCAAGAATAACTCTAAACCTATAAATCATAGTAATTATTTAATTTGCAAAAGTAATGGTTTTGGATTATTTACTAAAGCGATGTAATGTAAAAATCATGGCACTTAGTAGAAAAAAGGCGCCAACTTGATGTGCAACACCTAACCAAACAGGAACCTGCAATAAAATGGTGAAAACGCCAAGTAAAAATTGTATACCTAAAACGATTAGTAAAGCGTAGATTCCTTTTGATTGAATAGCCGTTATATCGAATTTTTTTGATTTTATCCAGATTCCAATAATAAATACGACAACAATGTAAGCTAATATTCTATGTACAAATTGAACACCACTTCTACCTTCAATAAAATTTTTATAAATAGGATTCTGTTCAATATATACGGTTTCATGCATAAATTTTCCTTCACTCATCATAGGCCAATGGTTATGAATAAAACCAGCATCCAATCCGGCCACAAAAGCGCCATATATTATTTGTATTAAAAGGACGGCTAATGATAATCGAATAAAATTTCTAAAGGAGGCATTAATTACTTTTCTGTTAGGATAAATTAAATCTAAGGCTACCCAGAATGTATAGGCAAAGGTGACGAAGGCTGTCGTTAAATGTGCAGCTAATCGGTAATGGCTCACGTCCGGATTATCAACTAAACCACTTTTTACCATATACCATCCCATGAAACCTTGAAAAGCGCCCAAACATAGTAAAATAATGGATTTTTTTATGGTTGGTTTAGTAAGCTGTTTGGTGATTAAAAAGTATATAAAAGGTAATAGGAATACTAGTCCAATAAATCTTCCAATAACGCGATGTAACCATTCCCAAAAGTAAATATCTTTAAAATCTTGTAAATCAAAATGGTTGTTAAGTTTTTGATATTCAGGATATTGTTTATATAAATCGAATGCTTGTTCCCATTCAAATTCATTCATAGGAGGAATTACACCGGAAATCAATTTATAATTAGTTATTGATAAACCCGAATGTGTTAATCTTGTTATGCCACCGACAACAACCATAATAAATATTAACACACAACCTGTTAATAACCAGTAAATCACTTTTTTATTATCCCTTTTCATGTTATGAAATTATTTTTTTAAAACATAAACTATTTACTGCGTTTATGTATGGTCCATAATTTGGAATTAATTGATATTTGTTTTTTTTATAAAGTCCAATAGCTTCAATTTGTCTAGTACCTGTCTCTAAAATACAAGAGTTATAATCTAATTCTTTAGCCCAATCTTCGAGTTCTTGAAGTATTTTTGTAGCTATACCATGTCCTCTTGCATTATATTGTGTAAACATGCGTTTTATTTCTATGTAATCTGCATCAAAAATCTTTAAAGCACCGCATCCTGCGGGTTGATCATTTAAATAAGCAATAACCGTATGCTTTATAACATCAATATTATTGTATTGATTGTAAAATTCATGTTCGTCTCCATCTGAAATTTTTAAATATGCATCTAAATCATTAACTAGATTAATAAAATCTGGATTATCAGAATTTGTTCTAACTAGCTTTATCATTTTCAGGAATTGATTATTAAACCTAAACGTTTACCTTCTTTAAGCATTAATTCATAAGCTGCTTCGTGTTCATTTGGAATCTCGCCTTCAAGTATAGCTTCTTTTATAGCCTCTTTGATTATGCCAATTTTTTTGGAAGGTTTTAAATTAAAAGCCACCATAATTTCTTCTCCAGAAATAGGTGGTTGAAAATTTCTAACATGGTCACGTTCTTCTACCTCAATTATTTTTTCTCTTACAATTTTGAAATTGTTACGATATTTATTGAATTTTTTTGGATTCTTTGTGGTAATATCTGCTTCACAAAGCGTCATTAAATCATCTACATATTCACTAGCATCAAAAACTAATCTACGAACAGCAGAATCGGTAACTTCCTCATTAGCCAATACTATGGGCCGAGAGCTCATAAGTACTAATTTTTGAACAAATTTCATTTTATCATTTAATGGCATTTTAAGGCGCTTAAACATCTGATATACCATTTTAGATCCTTCAAATTCGTGCCCATGAAAAGTCCAACCTACTTTTTTACTAAACTTTTTTGTTGGAGCCTTTCCTATATCATGTAATAAGGCAGCCCATCGTAACCACAAATTATTTGTGTTTTCTGAGATATTATCAACAACTTCTAAAGTATGATAAAAATTATCTTTATGGCGTTGCCCTTCAATTTCATCGATACCTTTTAAGGCCGTTACTTCAGGTAAAATATACTTTAATAAGCCAGTTTCTTCCAGTAATAAAAAACCAACTGAAGGCTTTTTGCTTTCTAGGATTTTATTTAATTCAACAACAATCCGTTCGCTGGTGATAATTTTAATGCGCTTGTTATTTTTAGAAATGGCTCGTAAAGAGTTACTTTCAATTTTAAAGCCTAGTTGTGTTGAAAACCGGATGGCACGCATCATACGTAAGGGATCATCACTGTATGTTATATCCGGGTTTAGAGGTGTTCGAATAATTTTGTTCGTTAAATCGTTAATACCATTAAAGGGATCGAGCAATTCACCAAAATTCGTATCATTTAAGCTCAAAGCTAGTGCATTTATCGTAAAATCACGCCTGTTTTGGTCGTCTTCAAGCGAACCTTGTTCAACTTTCGGATTTCTACTATCTTCGGTGTAGGACTCTTTTCGAGCTCCTACAAATTCAATATCGATATTATCAAAATGAAGCATAGCCGTTCCGTAAGTTTTAAAAACCTGTACTTTTTGACTTTGAGGAAGGTTTTTAGAAACCTGCTGTGCCAGTTTTATACCATCACCAACAGTAACGATATCAATATCTTTAGGCAAGCCACGTTTTAATAAAAAATCACGCACAAAACCACCAATAACAAAAGTGTTTTGGTTTAACTCTTTTCCTGATTGGGATATAATCGAGAAGATATTGTGTTGTAAAGCCTCTTTATAATTCATTTATTAAAACCAACATTTCAAAATAAACAATAATACTTGTTTTTAATTTTGATGTTATTTTCGAATGATTTTTACAACGCCATCATTACTTAATTTAATAATTGACGACGGTTTGTTGCAATTTTTTTCTTGGTGCAAATTTACAACATAGTCCACACCTTTTAAAACCTCTTGGGATATTTCTTTAAACGATTTTGGTATAGACATATTACTAATATTTGCTGAAGTTGATACGATAGCGCCATTAAATTTTCTAAGTAGCTGAAAACAAAAATCGTCATCAGGAATTCTAATAGCAATAGTATTGTCATTGGCTATCAGGTTTTCAGATAAATTTTGAGCATCGTCATAAACAATCGTTATTGGATTGTTAGAAACATCTAAAATATCATAAGCCGCCTCAGGTATTCTTTTTACATATTTCTTGAGCATTCTATCATCAGCCACTAAACAAATAAAGGCCTTACTATCATCACGCTGTTTTAGTTTAAAAAGCTTGTCAACGGCATCACTATTGTGTGCATCACAACCAATACCCCAAACAGTATCTGTAGGATATAGTATTAGTCCACCAGCTTTTAAAGTTTTTAAGGCATTATTTATTTCTGTTTGCATATCATCAAATAATTTTTTTTACAAATTTAATGTTAGTATTCTACATTATCTAAAACTTCGTATTTTCGCATAAAATTAGTTGTCATGTCTTTCATGAAAAGACCTTATTTAAATTAACTTTTTTGTGTTTTTATTTTTAGAAGTTGTTGTTGACTATATGTTAACAATTGTTTTTCGAGTTTTAAACAAACCAAATGAATAACAAATATTAATGTTAAAAGAAAAAAGTGTTTCTAATAAATCAGTCAGTGAATTGCAAATGAAGCAACTAACTGAGCTGATACGTAATTTTGATGCATTAAAAGGAGGGACAGGAAAACGCAATATTATTAAAGTTGTAAATAGCAATGGATTAGACTTAAATATTAAAGCTTTTAAAATTCCGAATTCTATAAATAAATGGATTTATAGATTTTTTAGAAAAAGTAAAGCCCAACGCTCGTTTGAATATGCTGAAAAGTTAATTAAAATGAATGTTGGAACGCCGAAGCCCATAGCTTATTTTGAGTTTACTTCATTTTTTCAATTTAATAAGAGTTTTTATATCAGTGAAAATTTGGATTGTGATATGACTTATAGAAAGTTGACGACTGACTTTAATTTGCCTGATTACGATAATATTTTAAGGGCATTTACTAGGTTTACCTACAGTTTACATCAAAAGAACATTAATTTTTTAGATCATTCTCCAGGAAATACTTTAATTAAAAAAAATGGAGATGCCTATGAGTTTTATTTGGTTGATTTAAACAGAATGAAATTTGTGTCTATGGATTTTGAAACGCGTATTAAAAATTTTTCAAAACTAACAATCCATAAATCAATGGTCCAAATCATGAGTGATGAATATGCTAAATGTTCTGGTGAGGATTATAATAGGATATTTGACTTAATGTGGAGTGAAACAGAGAAATTTCAAAAGAAATATCATAAGAAATTAGGATGGAAAAAGAAGTTATTTTTTTGGAGAAGTTTTAATTAATTGATTAAGCTTACGATATCTGTAATAAACGCCATAAGCGCTTAAATAACATAACTGAAACCCTTCTTTGCCATCTAATATGCCAAGTCTAATAATGTAATTCGTGAAAAACTTATATACTGGACGAAAAATAAAATGGAGAATAGTCGCTTTTCGGCCCTTTTTGTAAAGTTCTAAAGCTTTAAGTGCAGCATAAGTCTCCATTTTTGTTTTGTAATGTTGTGTGTTTTCAAATGAATAATGAAGCATTTTATTTTTTAAAACTTTACTTTCTCCTTTTATAACAGGCATTTCATGAACAATTTTATCTTCGTGGTATTTTACATAACCATTTTTAAATAGGCGATATGTTTTATCTGATTGAAAGCCACTAAATCGTATTCTTTTATTTTTAAAGAAAAAAGATCGTTTGAATAAATACGCGACATTATCTTGAGGCATTTTTAATTCGTGTAATATTTCATTTTTTAATTTTGGCGTAATGCGCTCATCAGCATCAATAAAAAGTATCCAATCATTGTGAGCTTGTTTAAGAGCAAAATTACGTTGATCTGCAAAGTTTTTAAACTTACGCTGTATTTTTGTAATATGTTTAAATTCTTCTAACTTTTCAAATGTACCGTCATTACTATAAGAATCAACAACTATAATCTCATCTGAAAATGAAACGTTTTTAATTACATCTTTGATGTGATTTATTTCATTATACGAAATAATAATGGCAGATATTTTATTCATAATTATTATCCGAACTTTGAAAGCATTTTAAATTTCCTAAACAACGAAATCCGTCTTTTGCTTGGAACACCATTTGTTATTATATAATTTTTTACAGCTTCAACCATCCGCATGGCAGATTTTCCATCGTTATAAGGATGATATTGATTGTATATATAACTTCTTGATTCTTTATAGGGATCTTCTTCTAAATTCTTCTTTACTAATTGAGCCAGATCCTGATATTTTAAACTATTCTCCCATTGTATTTTATTTGAAATATTCCTGAATGAAATGGTAGGTTTATCCAGTAGTAAAAACTCATAAATTACAGATGATGTATCACTTATTAATAAATCCGCCATCAATAAAAATTTTACTATATTTTTTTCACTCTCAAAAACTATATTGGGCATTTTCATAGCTAAATTTTTATAAACGTCTAGCCATTCTTTATCCATTAAAGGATGAAATTTCAGTAAAATAATATAGTCAGGATTTTTAGCCAAATTTTTTATTTCTTCAACTAAAAATGGTGCGGAAGTCAATTTTGGAGAAAATGTTGGTGCATATAGCAATACTTTTTTCGCTTTGGCTTTTTTTAATAGGGTTTGTTTTTCTTTGTCATATCGATGTTTATCTGTTGCAAAAACATCAAGTTTAGGCCATCCTGTTTCAATAACATCAAAGTCTTTATGAATGGCTTTTAAATTGTTAAAAGTGTCTGTAAAATATGGCCCTTGGGTAAGATATAAGTCAAAATATTGTCTAATTCTAAAATGGCCTTTTTTTTCGCCAGCTAAACCATGAAATATTTGAACTTTTAAACCTCTTAAAAAATGAGGGACTTCGTTTCCTGGAACGAAAATAGCATCACTTTGGAAAGAAACTAAATCGGAAATAGATGTTGTGTAAATGTCAGGTTTAAAGGGAAAATCTGAACTTATTTTTTTTGTAATAAACCAAATATAATCATGTTGTTCTTTTTCTAAATAGGCTTTTATAGGCTCTAAAATCCCGAAAGCATAGTTGTTTTGACAAAAAAGAATACATTTCATATTATAAGATTTTATTGACGTTTTCTAAATCCTCAATAAAATCAATTTCCATGCAATTGTATTTTGATATATCAACCGCACTAATTTTTAAATCATCTTTAGCTATTGCTAACTCTAGTCCTCGTTCAAAATAATCGTTATCATCGCATTCTTCGAGTCTTTTGATGAAGTTTTTAATATCATGTTTTGAAATAAAATTAATACCAACAGCTTCACCAAGACCATTTTTTACCGTTTTAGAGAGTTCATTAATATAACTATCCTTTAATGTGTATTTAACTTCTTCATCAGCAACTTTACTTGTATTTACCGCCACAAAAGATGTATTATTTTTGATATATGGATCCAGAATATCAAGAATCATTTTATCAAAAACGACATCTCCATTAAACCAAAGAACAGATTTGTCTTTGTGTTTTTTTAGAGCTTGTAATAAGCTTTTAGATGTATTCGTTCTATCAAAAAACGGATTGTATACGTATGTTAACTCTGGAAATCGCTCCATGATTAAATCCTTTTTAAAACCAACTACAACATTAATATCATCAACATCATACTTAGAAGATATATTCTCTGTTTGATATCCCATGATACTTTTTCCGTTTTTTAATGGTGTTAATGGTTTCGGAAAAGGATTTCCTAATCGCGATCCAATTCCTGCGGCAAGTATTATAATCTTCATAATATGTGTTTAAAAAGGGTTTTAAAATACATGTTTTTTAAATAATTTAAACCGCTACATCATTTTCACGAAGCGCATTGTTCAAAGAGGTTTTCTTATCAGTACTTTCTTTTCGTTTTCCAATAATCAACGCGCAAGGTACTTGAAAGTCTCCAGCTGGAAATTTTTTGGTATAACTTCCAGGAATTACAACAGATCTTGCAGGTACTATACCTTTCATTTCAAGCGGTGTATCTCCAGTAACATCAATTATTTTCGTACTCATTGTTAATACTACATTAGCACCTAAAACAGCTTCTGTTTCAACACGAACACCTTCTACAACAATACAACGAGATCCAACAAAAACATTATCCTCAATAATTACTGGAGCGGCTTGCAAAGGTTCTAAAACGCCACCAATACCAACGCCACCTGATAAATGTACATCTTTGCCGATTTGCGCACAACTACCAACAGTCGCCCAAGTATCAACCATAGTTCCTTCATCAACATAGGCGCCAATGTTAACATAGCTAGGCATTAAAATAGTCCCTTTTGATATATACGCACCATGTCTTGCTACAGCATGAGGCACTACACGGATACCTTTTTCTTTATATCCCTTTTTTAAAGGAATTTTATCATGAAATTCAAAAGGACCAACTTCAATAGTCTCCATAGTTTGAATTGGAAAATATAAAACAACCGCTTTTTTAACCCACTCGTTAACCTGCCATCCGTTTGATGTGGGTTCGGCAACACGTAGCTTTCCTGAATCTAATAAATTTATTACTTCTCTAATAGCGGTGGTTGTTTCCTTTTCCTTTAAAAGCGCTCTGTTTTCCCAAGCTTTTTCTATGATTTGTTGTATTTCTGTCATTAATGATATGTTTTCTGACAAAGATACTATCTATGTTTAAAATACAAAGTTTAAGAGAATAATATAAATAATTTATACAGGGTTAAATACCTAAAAAGAAAGACTTAAAATACGTTTTTAAAGGAAGTTTTATCTCTTAACGTTTTTAATTCATCGATGAAATGCATTTTTGAGTGATTTTGTCTGTAAAACACCCCCTTTTAACTATTTGTCGATAAAAGTCTGTGCTTACACTAATCATCGAAAATCTAGATAGTTACAACTAAAAAATTGTTTACTACGATTGAAGTAGTTATATATTTGACTCAACGAAAAAGTACAAATCGTATGAAAACAAATTTTTATATCCTTTTAATTTTATTACTTTCTTTCTCTTATGCAAATGCACAAGAAACAACTTCAACTGTTGTTGAGGAATTAACTATTATTGAAAATAATGTAGAAAATTCTGATTCTGAAATTTCAAACGAGATTTTAAATTCTGAAAACACTGAAACTATAGTAAACAAAAATAAAGAAGAGTCTAACGAGACAAATGAAGTAATTGTTAAAAGTAGTAGTGATATCAGAATTTATTTAAACAAAGAAAGAAACGTTCAAAACATAAACTTAATATTTCCTAAAGTTTATAAGAAAGAAGTAGTATAATAATTAAAAGTCAATTCATATCTGTAAGTTTAAAAAGGGGTTATCAATTTTGATAACCCTTTTTTTATTCTCTATTTTTGTTTAAAACAAATATATGGCACGTATACTTGCAATTGATTATGGATTAAAAAGAACGGGAATTGCTGTAACCGATGAGTTTCAGTTAATAGCTTCCGGTCTTACAACTGTGGCAAGTAGCGATTTAATCAAATTTCTAAAAGACTATACAAAGGAAGAAGAGGTTGAATTGTTTGTAGTTGGTGAACCGAAGCAAATGAATAATACACCTTCTGAAAGTGAATTACTTATTCTGCCTTTTTTAGAAAAGTTAGCCAATGCATTTCCAAACATTCCTGTTAAACGAGTGGATGAGCGATTTACTTCAAAAATGGCTTTTCAAACAATGATTGATAGTGGTTTGAAGAAAAACCAAAGGAAAAATAAAGCGCTTATTGATGAAATAAGTGCGACTCTTATTCTTCAAAGTTATTTGGCGTCACAGTAATTTTTATAGCCGTTACCAATAGTTTTTGGTATAAATGTTTAGAATAATTCCTAAGTATTGTATTTTTGCATAAAAATTATAAATTAAGCATGATTTTACCTATTGTAGCATATGGCGATGTAGTATTAAAAACTATGGGTAAGCCTATTACTAAAGATTATCCCAATCTTGATACGCTTATCGAAAATATGTTTGAAACTATGTATAATGCGTATGGTGTTGGTTTAGCCGCACCTCAAATAGGATTACCTATACGTTTATTTTTAGTTGATACATCTCCTTTTGCTGATGATGAAGATTTATCGAAAGATGAAAAAGAAGAATTAAAAGATTTTAAACGTGTGTTTATTAATGCCAAAATTATCAAAGAAGAAGGAGAAGATTGGGTATTTAATGAAGGCTGTTTGAGTATTCCAGATGTAAGAGAAGACGTTTTTAGACATCCTAAGATAACGATGGAATATGTTGATGAAAATTTTGAAAAACATACTGAAGAGTTCGAAGGTTTAATAGCTCGTGTTATTCAACATGAATACGACCATATTGATGGCGTTTTATTTACTGATAGACTTTCAGCCTTTAAAAAGCGTTTATTAAAAGGTAGATTAACCAATATTTCTAAAGGAAAAATAAACGTTGATTATAGAATGCGTTTTCCAGATCAAAAAAAGAAACGATAATACTTGCAAAACAGTATCAAACCATTGATATTTGCCCTTTTTTAAAGAAAATTTATGAGCTTAGATAAAACAATTGCTATTGCAGGAAAACCTGGTCTTTATAAACTAGTTGCTCAAACACGAGCGGGCTTTGTGGCGGAGTCTTTAATTGATAAAAAGCGATTATCAGTAAGTATTCAACAAAATGTGAGTGTATTAAGTGAAATTGCTATTTATACACTAACGGAAGAAATCCCATTAAAAGAAGTCTTTATTAAGATTAAAGAAAAAGAAAATGGTGAACCAACAAGTGTTGGGGCCAAGGAAAGTAAAGATAAACTGGAAGAGTATTTTTTTAACATTCTACCAGATTATGATGAAGACCGAGTTTATATAAGTGATATAAAAAAGGTTATACAATGGTATAATTTATTACAAAAGCATAATATGTTAGATGACTTGATAGAGGTCGTGGAGGAAACATCTAACGAAGAAGAATAAAAGCATCATTTAAAAACCTCCATAATTTGGAGGTTTTTTTATATTTTGTATTTAGTTTTATAATGACATATCAATTTTAAAATGAAATTTTTAAAGTCTCAAATTAGTAATATCATATTTCTAGTGGTTATTGCCTTACTTGTTATTCCGCAAACAAGAAAGCCTATACAAGTTTTTATTAGTAAGGGCATGGCCTTAATAAGTCCGTCTATTGAAAAATTGGATAAGCAGGAAATGGTGAGCACGTATGATTGGCAATTGAAAGATGAATCAGGAGACATATTTAATTTCGAATCTACAAAAGGTAAGGTAGTTATAATTAATTTTTGGGCAACATGGTGTCCGCCTTGTATTGCTGAAATGCCAAGTTTACAAAAACTATATAATGACTACCATGATAGAGTAGAATTTCTTTTTGTAACCAACGATCCTTATATCGAAATCAATAAATTTTTGGAGAAAGAAGATTATACTTTTAAAGTGTTTAGGCCATTAAAGTTTAATTCAAACGTCTTTAATGTAACATCTATACCAAGAACTTTTTTAATTGATAATAAAGGACATATAGTTATCGATGAATCTGGAGCTGCCAATTGGAATAGTGAGAGCGTTCGAGAAATAATAGATGAATTACTTCAATAGCGTTCTAAAAAAGGCTTTAATAAACGAAAAGGAAAATAAAGAATGCATGATTTTTAATTCTTCGGTAAAAGACGATTCCTCATCTAGAAATCTAAACATAGCATTAATTGAATTTTTGGAATAGAATTTTTCAAAAATCCATTCACCTTTATCATTTTCATCCTTTAATACTTTAAGAAAGATGGTATCATAAAAGTGATATTTTCTATTAAATAGCGCTTGAGTTGGTTTTTTGTTTTGTTTTAAGTTTTCAATGATTTTAGAAACTTTTTTTTCTACATGCTTGAAAGAGTAACCCGTTGATCCTTTAACCCAACCACCACCAGTTCCTATTTTTGTTATGTTCTTTGTTGATGACCGTTTAAATGGGAAATTGGTCATAGGAATGTTTCCTCTCTCAACCTCTTTGATCGTAAATTTTTTAATATTAAGAATTTCTGAAATATACTTTTTTAAATAAACATCATAGGTTTTATCTTCTACAAGGTTTGGTGTAAAATATGTGAATTCTACTAAAGCTGTTTTATTTGAAAAGGGTAAAACATAAGTAAATGTCGTTTGATCAGCATCCTTTAATCTATAATCCATCATCGTAAAAGAATCTGGTTTAAAATGATCATGTTCAGTTTCAATAACCCATCCTTTAAAATGTTGATGTATTCGTAAATACTTATCTGAATTATTAAAAAAGCTCTTATCGATACGACTATCAAATACATGATCTGCTGAATAGCTCGAAGTTTTAGTTGTTATTTTAACATCGGTATTTTCTTCTACATGAATCACTTCATCAATAATAAAACTAAAATTGTTCTTTTTATTAAGGGTTTGCTTACAACTTGTATAAAAGTCTTCTGAGCGAATCATTTTATATGTGTAAGGATTTAAAGGAAGTTCTATATCTAGACTTTTTGATATAAAATTGGCAGAATTCCAAGTTCTGTAAACTATATCATCCCATTTTCCAGAACCAATTTCCCAAAAGCACCAGGTTTTGTCATTAGTCACTTTTTTAGAACTATCTATAAGTCCTATCCGTTTACTTTCAAAAAAGCTATCTTTTGATAAAGCTAATGCTAATTGAAGTCCTGCTAAACCATTTCCAATAATTACATAATCGAAATGATTAGAAGACGCCATAAAATTAGTAAGAGTTAATTATTGTTTGAAGTATTTAAAAGGCACGAAGAGCATACCAAAGCATTCGCCATCTTGTTTCCCAATATGTTTGTGGTGTATTTTGTGTGCACGTCTTACACCTTTGGCATAACGCCCGTTTGCCTTTCTAAATAGTTTAAACCTCTGATGTATGAATATATCGTGAACAAGGAAATAAGCGGCACCATAAGCCATAATGCCTAAACCAATAGGTAAGCAATACCAGATATTTTCATAACTCCATAAATAAAAACAGCCCATACTTACAACGGCATAAAAAATAAAGAAGGCATCATTACGCTCAAACCAGCTATCATGATCTTTTTTGTGGTGATCTTTGTGTAATACCCATAAAAATCCGTGCATAATATATTTATGAGTAAACCAAGCCATAAATTCCATCGTACAAAAAACGGCAACAAAAACGAGTATCCAATAAACAGTTTGCATGATAATTAATTACATTAAATTTAATTGATATTTTACATAACTCCTCATTAATAACTCAACCTTTTTATGATCGGCTACACGAATTCGTGCGTTTTTAATTTGCAAAGCGGGAGTTTTCTTTAACTTTTTTAATAATTGGCTATAATATCTGTAAGCCATAAAGACACCAAACTTCGCCTCAATAGGAAGCATTTTTATACCTTGAAGTCCTTCGGCAAAGTCATTTTCAATATCTTGAATAATTTCTAACTTAGAGTTTTCATTCAGGTTATTTAAGTCGGCATTTGGAAAATAACTTCTATCTAATCCTTCAAAATCAGCTTTTAAATCTCTTAAGAAATTTACTTTTTGAAAAGCCGATCCTAAAGCCATGGCAGAGTCTTTAAGTTCATTATATTTTGCATCATCACCATTAACAAACACCTTTAGGCACATTAGCCCAACGACATCTGCAGAACCATAAATGTACATTTTAAATTCTTCCTCGGTAAGATATTTTGTTTTGTGTAAATCAAGGTGCATACTTTTCATAAACGCATCAACAAGTTTCTTGTCAATACCGTATTTGTGATATGTGAATTGAAATGAATTTAAAATGGGATTTAAACTTATCTTATTCTCTAAAGCATCTTCTAAATCTCTCGAGAAATTTTTAAATAAGGTCTTTTTGTCATAATCATGAAAAGAATCTACTATTTCATCTGCAAATCTTACAAAACCATAAATATTATATATATCGTCTCTTATTGATTTAGCGAGCATTTTTGTTGCTAATGAAAAAGAGGTACTATAAGATTTAGTAACAATTTTGCTGCAATGGTATGAAACGGTATCGAATAATGATTTCATATTATAGTTTATGGTGTTTGGTTATTAATTCTGCCACTAATTTACCCGAAATTAAAGAAGGCGGAACACCTGGTCCCGGCACTGTTAATTGCCCTGTAAAAAATAAATTCTTCACTTTTGAACTTTTTAATTTAGGTCTTAAAAATGCCGTTTGGGTAATCGTGTTTGCCATACCGTAAGCATTCCCTTTGTATGAATTGTAATCTTTTATGAAATCATTAATACAAAATGACTCCTTAAATATAACATGATTTTTTATTTTTTGCGAAGTTAATGCCTCAAAACGAGTCATTATTTTCTCAAAATATATGTCTCTTAATTCATCGGTGTCTTCAATTCCTGGTGCTAATGGTATTAAAAAAATACCAGCTTCTTTATCTTTTGGTGCCGCGCTATCGTCCGTTTTACTTGGAAAACTGGCGTAAAATAATGGATTTTCTGGCCATTTTGGATCATCATATATAGCTTCTGCATGCGTGTCAAAATCTACATCAAAAAATAAGGTGTGATGATTTACATTTTTCAATTTTTTATCGAAACCTACATAAAATAGCAGGGAAGAAGGAGCAAATGTTTTTTTACTCCAATATTTCTCTGAATATTTTCTGTATGGTTTGTCTAATAATGTCTCCGTATGATGATAATCAGCACCACTTAAAACAATATCAGTATTAAAAACTTCACCATTTGAAATTAAACCGGTTGTTTTACCGTTTTCGACCAATATCTTTTCAATATTTGATTCCGTTTTAATAGTCACTCCAAGTTCTTTAGCTAAAGCTTCCATACCTAAGATAACTTGATACATACCATCTTTGGGATGAAACGTTCCTAAACCAAAGTCAGCATAATTCATAAAACTATAAAAAGATGGCGTGTCACTTGGTTTGGCACCTAAAAATAATACTGGAAACTCAAGGATTTTAGCTAATCGATCATTTTTAAACTCTTTTCTTACATCTCGTTTTATATTGCTAAAAAACTGATTCAACTTTTTAATAGTTTCAACAGTAACTAACTCTAGCGGTGAAACGCCTGGGTTGTAAACCAAATCTTTTATGGCTATATCATAGTTGCGTTGCGCATTATCAATAAATTTTTTAAGTTTTATTGATGATCCTTTTTCTTCATTTTCAAAGGCAGCATATATTTTTTCTAGCGTATCTTCAATAGTGATATAATCATCTTTCCCGAAGTAAACACTGTACGCAGGATTAAGTTTTTCTAATTGATAATAATCTGAAGGTAATTTTCCAAAGTCTGAAAAGAAGCGTTCAAAAACATCAGGCATCCAATACCAAGTTGGCCCTATATCAAAGGTGAAACCATCTTTTTTCAATTGACGGGCTCTACCACCAATTGTTTCATTTTTTTCAAAAACAGTAATATCATAACCTTCTTTTGCTAAGTAGCAAGAAGCGGCTAATGAAGAAAATCCGGAACCAATAATAGCTATATTCATATGTGGATCAAATGTATTGAAAAGTTAAACGTTTCAACCAAATTTAACGTATCCTTTACAATTTATTTACTAAATCTTCAATGGATAAAAAGGCTTTGATTTTTTTTGGTAAATTATTTAAATCTAAACTTTCAAGCATATAGCCTAGAATCCAAAGTTCGTTATTATTGGTTAAAAGCAAATTCTGGAATTCTTCTAAATAATTTACAATATCTTCTTTTTCTGGCTTTACTGTAAAGTAAGATACAAAAGTTATGTCATCATAAAATTTCAATAGGTCCTTTAAACTTTCGGTAGGAATACTTTGTCCAAGAAAAAGCGTTTGGTAACCTCTACTTACAAGTTCATAATTAACAAATAATAATCCTATATCATGAATTTCATTTTCAGGTAGAAAAAAAACAAAGGTTTTTTTGCAATCATTAACTGGAACGTCAAGAGATTTTTCCATATTTAGCAAAATCTTTTGTTTAATCCTTGTTGAAATAAAATGCTCGTGTGCCGGTGTAATCGTATCGGTTTGCCACAAAAGTCCTATTTCATTTAATAATGGTACAAAAGCATCATAGAATGCTTCTTTAAAAGTTTTTGTTTTTATTAATTCCCTAAAAGTATTCGAAAACAATCGCTGATCAAAAGTAAGCATGGCAAGTTTAAGTGCATTAATCGCATGGCTCTCTGAGCTTCTTTCTTTGTCTGCAACTTCTTTTACAAGTTGCGAAACATTTTCATTACTCAAACTCGATATTTTTGAAATTTTATAGCCATTTTTATTTAAAAAAGCAACGTTCAATATTTTTTGAAGACTCTCAGTAGAATAATAGCGAATATTGGTATCAGTTCGTTTAGGCTCTAATAAATTATATCGTTTCTCCCAAATCCTGATAGTATGAGCCTTAATACCACTAAGATTTTCTAAATCTTTAATACTAAACTCTGTTTTAATGTTGTTCATCCTTATAATAAAAAAGTTAAACAAAATTAATTAAAAAAATCAGGTAAAAAAAATAGATGTTAATATTAGTTAAAAAAGTGCGCACGAGAAGATTCGAACTTCCACATTCTAAGCGAATACTAGCCCCTCAAGCTAGCGCGTCTACCAATTCCGCCACGTGCGCAAAAAGAATAATATAAAAATAAAAAAAGTTAAGCAGAACCGCTTAACTTTTTTTTGTGACCGGGCTGGGGCTCGAACCCAGGACCCTCTCCTTAAAAGGGAGATGCTCTACCAACTGAGCTACCAGGTCATATGGTTTTCTCTAACGAGGGTGCAAATATAAAATGTTTAATTTATAAAACAATGCTTTTTTTGAAGATTTTTTTGTTTTTTTGCGTGGCTCTGTCGTATGTTTTTAATAATCAATTCAAAGCAAGAAAATGATCGTAGTTTTAGTCGGGTATATGGCTTCTGGAAAGTCGCGTTTAGGAAAAGTTTTAGCAAAAAAATTAAATTATAGCTTTATTGATTTGGATGATTTCATTGAATATCAGGAAAAATCAACTATTAATGAACTATTTAAAACAAAAGGTGAGATATATTTTAGGAAACAGGAATCTCTTTATCTGGATGATATTTTAAATAGTAAAGAAGATATTGTTTTGGCATTAGGTGGTGGCACACCATGTTATGGAAATAATATGGATAGAATTTTAAACTCGCCTAGCGTTAAAAGTATATATTTAAAAGCTTCTATTAACACCTTGATTAATCGATTAGAGGGAGAAAAAGATAAGAGACCTATTATTTCTCATATTAAGGAGAAAGATGAATTAACCGAGTTTATTGCGAAACATTTGTTTGAACGATCTCCTTTTTACAATCTTTCACAATATAAAATCTCTACGGATGGAAAAACCATTGAAGAAATTATTCAAGAATTAT
>Ga0316197_10001428_pt1 | contig 17031 bp, 17 predicted proteins | sample OudBiesiAoxic_MG_FD_204939 | JGI IMG/M metagenome (GOLD analysis project Ga0316197, IMG submission 204939) | Coastal sediment microbial communities from Oude Bieten Haven, Netherlands - site A oxic | ecosystem: Environmental > Aquatic > Marine > Coastal > Sediment | place: Netherlands... | reverse complement strand
GTGCGTTTAATCGCCCATGATCCGCCGCGCGACGTTCCGGCGGGGCCAGACCTTCGTCAATCTGACTGCGGCGCAGGCGGATATCATCAGATCCAAACAGCGTGAGCGTTTCGGCGGGTGCGCCGTCTCGTCCGGCGCGACCAATTTCCTGATAATAGGCCTCGATGGATTTGGGCAGGTCCGCGTGCGCGACCCACCGGATATCCGGTTTGTCGACGCCCATGCCGAATGCGACCGTGGCCACAACGATCAAGCCATCCTCTTGTTGAAAACGACGTTCTGCAATCCGGCGGTCTTCTGCGTCCATACCGCCATGGTAGTGCAGCGCGGTGTGGCCTGCTTCGCGCAGGGCCCCGGCCAACCCTTCGGTTTTGGCCCGTGTGCCGCAATAGACGATCCCTGACTGACCCTTGCGGCGATCCGCAAAATCCAGAATTTGCCGCCTCGGGCCATCTTTCGCGGCAAAGGCAAGATGAATGTTGGGCCGGTCAAATCCGTGCAGGAAACTGCGTGGCGTTGCACCATCAAACAGCTTTTCCACGATTTCGGTCCGTGTTTCCGCATCCGCCGTCGCTGTAAATGCGGCGAGCGGCACGCCCAGCGCGCGGCGCAATTCGCCAATCCGCAAGTAATCGGGCCTGAAATCGTGGCCCCATTGGCTAACGCAATGCGCCTCGTCTACTGCGATCAAGGACACGCCAATCCGCCGCAAAAGCCCCAGTGCCGAACCTGCCGCCAACCGTTCGGGCGCCATATACAAAAGTTTCAGATGTCCGGCATCAAGCGCATCAAAAACCGCATCCGTTTCTTCCGGAGTGTTGCCCGAGGTCAGCGCGCCAGCTGAGACGCCAGCCTCTTGCAAGGCGCGCACCTGATCGCGCATCAACGCAATCAAAGGAGAGATAACAACAGTCACCCCATCCCGCATCAGGGCAGGAAGCTGAAAACAAAGAGATTTACCACCACCCGTTGGCATAATCGCCAACACGTTCTCACCGTCACTGACAGCCTCAACAATCTCCTTCTGGCCGGGCCGGAAATCGTCAAAGCCAAAGACATCGCGAAGCAAAGCGGGAGCGCCTGACATATTCGTCCTTAAGGTGGTTTTTCTGCTCTTTTTTGCAGAGTCCCATACTAAGGAATCGTGAACAAGCCCCTTCGCGCGGTCAGTCCGAAATTCGGGTGGAGCTTACATGAAAAAGCCCGCATTGTTTTGCAGAACAATCTCAAGGATAAGAATGCCGATCAGGACCGCAAGCGGCGCAAGGTCAACGCCTCCCATCGCAGGCAGCGCGCGGCGGATAGGGCCATAAACAGGCTCTAACAAGCGATTCAGCCCGTACCAGATTTGCGCAACCAGTGGCTGCTGGGTATTGAGCACCTGAAAATTAATGAGCCAACTCATAATCACATGCGCAATGATGAAGAACTTTGCGACACCGAGCAGAAGCAGCAAAATTTCGAACAATGATTGCATGACAATACCTTTCCTGATGCCTTCTTCAATTAAGCAAGCGCGCCCCAAAGGGCAAGGCCGCGGCAACACCTAAGATCCGAGACTTAAAAAAGCTTTACTTGCCTGAGCACTGCGGTCCTGATCTACGTAACAGCAGCAGAAAAAACAGGCAGACGTAAAATGACTGCAGCAGGCAAACGCATCTGGGGATGGTATTTTTTCGATTGGGCAAGCCAGCCTTACAACACCCTTATGCTGACGTTCATTTTTGGCCCCTATTTCGCGCAGACCGCCACAACAACCCTGATTGAAGGCGGCATGGCCCCGGACGCTGCAAAAGCGCAGGCACAGGCCTATTGGGGCTACGGGTTGACGGCGGCGGGTCTGTCTATTGCAGTACTGGCGCCCCTTCTGGGATCAGTTGCAGATAAAACAGGGCAACGGATACCATGGATTTGGTTGTTTTCTGCGCTCTACGTGGTCGGCTCGGCGGGGCTTTGGTGGACCGCACCCGCAGATTTTTCCGTGCTTTGGGCGCTGTTCTTTTTTGGCGTCGGGTTGATCGGGATGGAGTTTGCGACGATTTTCACCAACTCCTACCTGCCAGAACTTCATCAAAACGAAAACGAGCGCGGCAGAATTTCCGGGTCCGGTTGGGCTTTCGGGTACCTCGGCGGCGTCGCGGCACTGGTTTTGATGCTGGTGTTCTTTCAGGCCGGCGACAACGGGCATACAATGATCGGCCTCGCGCCGCTGTTCGGGCTTGATCCCGCAACCGGTGCCGACACGCGGATCGTAGGGCCCCTGACCGCAATTTGGTTTATTATCTTCATGATACCGTTTTTCCTATTTGTGAAGGACGCAAAATCCGACAGAACGCGGCGGCCAAGCCTGACAGGCGGGCTGCGCGACCTGATTGCGACGCTCAAAGGGTTACCCAGAAGCCCGTCGCTGCTCGCCTATCTCGGGTCGTCGATGTTTTACCGCGATGCGCTTAACGGGATGTATACGTTCGGCGGCATCTACGCCTTGGGCGTATTGGGCTGGACGATCATGGAGATCGGCATTTTCGGTATTCTTGCAGCCGTCAGTGGGGCGGTCTTTTGCTGGATCGGTGGACGTATCGACCGCCACGTCGGCCCCAAACCGGTCATCGTGGGCTGCTGCATTACGCTGATCCTGACGGCAGGCCTGATTATGTCGCTGACGCCCAATTCGGTTCTGGGCATTCAATTGGCAGAGGGGTCGACCCTGCCCGACATCTCCTTTTACATCGCGGGTGCGCTAATCGGAGCAGCGGGCGGTGCCTTGCAGTCGTCGTCGCGCAACATGATGACATTTCAGGCAAACCCCGAGCGTATGACAGAAGCTTTCGGGCTTTTTGCACTGTCCGGAAAAGCCACTTCTTTTCTCGCACCGGCATTGATTGCCATTGTATCAGACATAACAGGCAGCCAACGTTTGGGCATCACGCCTATTGTTGGGCTTTTTGTGCTCGGGTTAGTTTTGCTAATCTGGGTGAAACCAAAGGGGGACTTTCGATGACCTTCAAGACACTGGTTGGCGCGGCCACCGTTCTGGCACTTTTGGGCGGATGCGTGGAAACAACGCCGACCGTACAAAACACCGCACCTGTAGCAACAATCGGCACCTCCGGACATGAGGACAGCCAGAAACCCGCAAAACAGCTCTTCGGGGCGAAAACGGCAGGATCACAATCAGCGCCAGCGCCTTTTGGCAGCTACGCCAAAGGATGCGTCGCAGGGGCGGCACAACTGCCTGAAACCGGCCCGACATGGCAGGCAATGAGATTGTCGCGCAACCGCAACTGGGCACATCCCGAAACCGTCGATTACATTCAGGACCTTAGCCGGGTTGCAGCGCGCCAACCGGGGTGGAATGGTCTCTATGTCGGGGATTTAAGCCAGCCGCGCGGTGGGCCGATGCTTACGGGTCACGCCAGCCACCAGATCGGGTTGGATGCTGATATCTGGCTGCGTCCGGCCAATGATCTTTCTTTGTCGGTTGCTCAGCGTGAAAGCATTTCGTCTACATCCCTCCGCCGCAATAAGGGGGCCTTTGTGAATGAAAACTGGACCCCGGCGCATGCAGAAATCTTGAAAGCAGCGGCATCCGACCCTAGGGTCGCTCGTATCTTCATATTCCCCGGTGCCAAGGTTGAACTATGCAAAACGGCAACCGGCGACAGGTCTTGGTTACGCAAAATCCGGCCGTGGTACGGCCACCACTACCACTTCCATGTGCGCCTGGCCTGCCCGTCGGGAGCAGCAGGATGTGTGGACCAATCGCCACCACCCGCAGGCGACGGATGTGCTGACGCGCAAGCCTGGGTCAACAATATTCTTAACCCGCCACCCCCAGACCCGAACGCAAAACCTCGCCGTCCCAGACCCCAAGTTCTATTGGCTGATTTGCCGGCTCAATGCGCATCCGTTTTACAGTCGCAATAAGTACAGCGATCTGCATCGCGCTATGGTTCTGGTACTATCCCGAGCGACCGGCGGACGCACAGCAGGCGGCGCTGTCCCATGTCATCGACCTGCCCCGCGACCAAGACTGGATGGGCGGTTTTTCCGGCATTGACCTGAACGCATCAGGCACTGAATTCCATATGGTCACCGACCGTGGCCAGATCGTGAAAGGAATTCTGGCGCGTGAGGCAGGCAAGCTGACCTCGGTTGAGTTCAAGGTAGATCAACCGCTTGTCGATAAAAACGGACGAGTGCCCGAATTTCCGCATACGGACGCGGAAGGTATCGCGGTTGATGTCCAAGGACGGGTGTTCGTATCCTTTGAACATGCGCATAGGGTTCTGTTTTACGACACTTGGGAAAGCCACGCGCGTTGGCCGTCTTATACAAGGTCTTGGCGTGCGTTAGAGAACAATAAGGGTCTCGAAGCGCTGGCGATTTCGGATGACGGAACGCTTTTCGCAATCCCCGAACAGATCAACAAAGGTGCCTCAGAAACGCTGGTGTATCTTCGGTCTCCGCACAGCAAATGGGCGCAACCCTTCACCTTGCCAATAGATGAAAACTACAAACCGGTCGGTGCCGATTTTGGTCCTGACGGGCGGTTCTACATTCTGGAACGTGGTCTTTACCCTTTTGGATTTTACAGCCGTGTGCGCGTGATGTTTGTGTCGGAAGAAGGGTTTCAAGATATTCAAACAGTGATGCACACCGCTTTGGGCACACACGGCAACCTCGAAGGGTTGTCAGTCTGGCGCCATGCGGACGGCTCGATCAGGCTCACAATGGTCTCCGACGATAATTTCCTCCCGTTTTCAAGAAGCCAGATTGTCGAGTATGTGGTGAAAGACGGGGTTGCTTCCGTCGCGAATTAGGCCTAGTCAGCGCGCGTCGGCGACGGTCGCCGACCAAGTGCCGCACCCTTGCCAAAACGGATTAATCAAATGACACGCGTACATCTCCCCGGCATTATTGCCATGGCAGCTATTGTTGTTGCTTCAAATATCCTTGTTCAGTTCCTGTTCGGCAACTGGCTGACGTGGGGAGCATTCACCTACCCGCTCGCCTTTTTGGTCACTGACATTATGAACCGTGCGTATGGTGCGCAGGCAGCCCGCCGCGTTGTGTTTGCAGGTTTCATCGTTGGCGTCATCTGTTCCCTGATCGGCACACAGATCATGGGTGAATTCGGCCCGTTGGTGACCCTGCGGATCGCTTTGGGATCAGGCATCGCGTTCCTGACGGCGCAACTGCTGGACGTCGCTATTTTCTCTGCCCTGCGGGACGGCAAGTGGTGGCGCGCACCGCTGGCCTCTACGCTGATCGGCAGCACAGTGGATACGGCGCTGTTTTTCACCATCGCGTTTTCAGCCAGTCTGACGTTCATGGAACCCGCCAATGATGTGTCATGGGCCGGTGAAGTACTACCCGTTCTGGGCATGGGGCCAGAAGCACCCTTATGGGTATCGCTGGCAATTGCCGACTGGGGGGTCAAGCTGAGCCTTGCGTTGATCGCTTTGATCCCGTTCCGTGTTATCACCGCGCGACTCGCCACGGCGCATTAACGAAAAAAAGCTTGGATATTTCTGAAACCTGTGCAACGATTCTTTCAACGTCAACAGATAGGTAAAGGAGGTGATCCAGTGTCAAGAAAGGTATTGGAGAGAGGTGTCGGAACAGCTTTGGAGGTCGCCTGCTAAGGCAGCCCTAAGCAGGGCAGATCCCAAGGTGGACGTGATCGTCTAACCGATCCCACCTCCGCAACCATTCGATTGGGCCGCTCTTTATCAGGGCGGCCCTTTTTCGTAGCTGCATTTCATGGCAGGTATGGCCCATGCTGCGGATCAACGACGACATCACCATCGAAGACTGGGAACTGAGCGAGAGTTTCATGCGCGCCTCAGGCCCCGGCGGGCAGAACGTCAACAAAGTGTCTTCTGCCGTTGAATTGCGGTTCGAAGCGGCCCGCTCCCCGAATTTGCCGGCACCCGTCAAGACACGGTTGCGCCGCTTGGCCGGACGGCGCTGGACCACGGATGGCGCACTGGTGCTGCAATGCGACGAGACACGCAGCCAAGCGCGAAACCGCGAAATCGTGCGCGACAGGCTGGCCGGACTTATCAAAAATGCACTGGTTGCACCCAAGCGGCGCATCCCTACGAAACCCACGTTAGGGTCTAAAAAAAGGCGGTTGAACGCCAAGAAACAGCGCGGCGAGGTAAAAGCGCTGCGCGGCAAGGTCGACCCAAGCAAATAGTCCCCCGTTTTCGACGTGTGACTTTTGACAAATCTCCGGTAGGGTTGCAGCGAAACGATTGGAAACCCCCAAAGATGCGCCCCACCGACCGGACCGGCCTCGCCATTGTGCTAAGCCTGATTGCCCTGTCGCTCTTTGATGCCATGGGCTTGGTCATCAAGCTCTTGTCCGACCGCTATTCGGCGATGGAATTGTCAGCATGGCGCAACCTTTTTGGCCTGATCCCCTCGGCTATAGCCGTTTTCGGGTCGCGCGCATGGCATACCGCAGGCAGACCCCTGCGCATGCGGCAATGGCGCCTTGCCTTGGGGCGCGGCCTGATCGTCACATGCGCACAGCTTTGTTTTTATATGTCCTTAGGCTTGATGGCCTTTGCCACGGCCTCGACAATCACCTATGCAAACGCGCTGTTCATGACCGCCTTTGCGGTCCCGTTGCTGGGTGAAAAAGTCGGATGGATCAGATGGAGCGCGGTTCTGATCGGATTTGCGGGCGTCGTCTTGGTCATGCAACCCGGAACGGATGCATTTTCACCCTACGCTTTTTTACCACTTTGTGCCGCGGTCTTCTACGCCTTGGTCGGCGTCACGGCGCGACTGTTCGATGAAGACGTCCTCAGCCCGCTTATCAGTCTCTATTCGTCGGTTGCAGCGCTCGCTGCCTCGTCAATGATCGCTTTGTTTTGGGGCGGCTTCACCCCTATCCAAAGCTGGTCGGACTTTGGGTGGTTGATGGCGATGGGTGCTTTCGGTGGCACGGCGGTGCTGTTTCTGGTCGCAAGCTACCGTATGACCGAACAAAGCAACCTTGCACCGTTCAGCTACTTTGGCATCCCGCTTGCCTTTCTGTTGGGCTGGGTTTTCTTTGGCGAAACCCCGTGGAATGCGCTTTTCCCCGGTGCGTTCCTGATCGCTTTTGGCGGCCTTATGATCATCTGGCGGGAACGGCGCTTGCAATCAATGCGCTGAACCCTTGTCACCCAAGCGGCAGAGCGGTAACGCTGCGGCGACATCAAGGCCACTTTGCCCAAGCGCCCTAGCACGATATAGGACACCCATGACACATCACGTTTACCAGAATGATTTACCCGACGGGCTGGACCTTGGCCCGATGGTTGCGATTGATTGCGAAACCATGGGCCTGCACCCGCACCGCGACCGTTTGTGCGTTGTACAGCTGTCAGGCGGAGACGGCACAGCGCATCTGGTGCAAATCGCCAAAGGCCAGACCGAAGCGCCCAATCTATGCAAGCTGCTCGAAGACGCGTCCGTGCTGAAACTGTTCCACTTCGGCCGCTTTGATATCGCCGCCATGCTGAACGCCTTTGGTGCAACCGCGTCCCCCGTCTACTGCACCAAGATCGCCAGCCGCCTTGTCCGCACCTATACCGACCGGCACGGGCTGGCAAAACTGCTTCAAGAACTTTTGGGAGTCGATATTTCAAAGCAACAACAGTCCAGCGACTGGGGTGCTGAGACGCTGACCCAAGCGCAGATCGACTATGCAGCCTCAGACGTGCTGTACCTGCATCAGCTGCGCGAGGTGTTGAACGGAATGCTTGAAAGAGAAGGCAGGATGGAAACCGCGCAGGCGTGTTTCGATTTTCTGCCCATGCGCGCCAAGCTTGATCTGATGGGTTGGCCTGAAACTGATATATTTGCGCATTCATGACCAAATCGTTCCTAGATACCGCGCGCCGCGTCATCCGGATCGAAGCCGACGCGCTGACCCAGCTTGAAACCAGTCTTGATGAAAGCTTTAGCAAGGCGGTTGAGCTGATCCTTGCCGCACCTGGCCGTGTTATCGTCTCTGGCATGGGTAAATCGGGGCACATTGCCCGCAAGATCGCCGCCACTTTGTCCAGCACGGGCACACCCGCGCATTTCGTGCATCCCGCCGAGGCAAGCCACGGCGATCTGGGGATGATGGGGCATGGAGACGTGGTCATCATGCTGTCAAACTCGGGCGAAACGCCAGAGCTTGCCGATGTCATTGCCCATACCCGCCGCTTTGCCATTCCGATGATCGGCGTGGCAAGCCGCGCTGATTCGACGTTGCTGAGGCAATCAGACGTGGCTTTGGTTCTGCCCCGTGCTCAAGAGGCATGTGGCACAGGCGTGGTGCCCACATCATCCACGACAATGACGCTCGCGTTGGGGGATGCGCTGGCCGTGGCCCTGATGGAGCATCGGGAGTTTACGCCGGAACACTTCCGCACCTTCCACCCCGGTGGTAAACTTGGCGCGCAGCTCAGCCGTGTCGCGGACCTGATGCACACCGGTGACGCATTGCCCATTGTATCAGAGACGGCTTCGATGTCGGCCGCGCTAAAGGAAATCGGGAACAAAGGCTTTGGCGTTGTGGCAGTAACAGATCCCCAGGGCGATCTGAAAGGCATCATTACCAATGGTGACATAAGCCGCCATATGGAGGGGCTTTCAACCTTTTCTGCACGCGACGTCATGACTCCGTCGCCCATCACCATCGAACCTGACGCCCTTGCAGAAAAAGCAGTGGGGATCATGAATGGCAAAAAGATCACCTGTTTGCTGGTCGTTGATCCAGGTGCACCCAAACGGGTTGCCGGTTTGATCCATATCCATGACTGCCTGCGCGTAGGGCTGGGGTAGGGTGCAATGCATGCAGATCGCTATTCGCGCATGGTGGCTTGGCTCAAGGTCAGTCTTCCACTTTTGGCATTGGCGATCCTGTCGACATTGTTTTTGATCTCTCGCGCGGTTGATCCACCGGTCACAATTCCTTTTGCCGACGCCGAAGTGCAGGACCGGCTGAACAACCAACAAGTCACAGGTCCTTATTTTTCGGGTATTTCGGCCAATGGCGATCAAATCGACTTTGTCGCTGAGACAGTTAAAAATGCACCCAATGCAATTGGCACTAACATTGCCGAAAATGTTGATGTGCAGGTTAAATTCATCAGCGGCCTGAGCGCGGAACTGACCGCCAGAGAAGCTGTCATAGATATTGCCGACGACCGGACCCGTCTGACCGGTAACGTTGTGATTGTCACATCTCAAGGCTATGTTCTGGAAAGCGAACTGATGCTGGTACGCATGTCATCGCCTGAAATGAATTCTCCCGGACCGGTCACCGGAACAACGCCGGTGGGGACAATCGACGCCGGTACGATGCATTTCTTTGTGCCCGACGAAAGCGGCAACAACCAATTGGTTTTCACAAACGGTGTTAAGCTGATATATCAACCCAAAAGATGAAAGTTTGACGCGTGACACTTCTTAAATTCATTACGGCTACGGTTTTGCTGATCGCGTCTGCTACGCTTGCTGCAGCACAGGGAACCCAGGTCGCATTTGGCACTATCCAGCAAAACAGCGGCCTGCCGGTTGAAGTTACCGCCGAAAACCTGTCCGTCGATCAGGCCGAAGGACGCGCGGTGTTTTCAGAGAATGTACTTATCATTCAGGGCGAGATGCGCCTATCCGCAGATCAGGTCACTGTTGTCTACGACACCGTGGCCCAAGGGATCGACCAGATTGAGGCGGTGGGCAATGTGATCCTGATTTCCGGCGAGGACGCCGCGGAATCCGATCGTGCCGAGTATAATGTGGATGACGGCACCATTGTGATGACCGGCAATGTGCTCGTGGCGCAGGGTCCTTCGGCGCTGACCGCCGACAGAATGACAGTGCGCGTGCAGGATGGCACCGCACAAATGTCCGGCAGAGTTCGTACTGTACTGCAACCCGGAGACAACTGATGGCACGCCCGACCCTGACCGTGGCAGACGGCAGCGCCGGGCTTCACGTCGAGCACCTGCGCAAGTCCTACCGCAAAAAGACGGTGATCCGCGATTTCTCGATGGATCTGGCCCGCGGTGAGGTTGTCGCCCTGCTTGGGCCGAACGGATCAGGCAAAACGACAACCTTTTATGCCATCGCAGGCCTTGTGACACCCGAAGGTGGCACCGTGATGGTTGACGGTCAGGACGTCACGAACTTTCCCATGTATCGCCGCGCGCAACTTGGCATCGGGTATCTGCCGCAAGAAATGAGCATTTTCCGCGGGCTGTCCGTGCAGGATAACATCGCGGCCATTCTGGACATTACCGAACCTGACAGACACAAACGCCGCGAACGCCTCGAAGAGCTTTTGTCGGAATTTTCGATCGAACACCTGCGGCGCGCGCCCGCGCTGGCGCTATCAGGCGGTGAACGGCGGCGTGTCGAGATTGCCCGCTGTCTGGCGGCCAGTCCCAGATACCTTTTGCTCGATGAACCCTTTGCGGGTGTCGATCCGATATCGGTAGATGATATCCGGACGCTTGTCTCCGACCTCAAAAAGCGAGGGATTGGCGTGTTGATCACCGACCACAATGTCCGCGAAACGCTTGAGATTGTAGACCGCGCTTACATCCTGCACGAGGGACGTGTTTTGATGTCCGGATCCCCCGCCGATGTGGTCGAAAATGAAAACGTCCGCCGCGTCTATCTGGGCGATAAGTTTAAAATTTCTTAACAGCCTGACCAAAATATTTCGCCCCCTTTGGGATGCTTTTGTTTGACTCGCACCCACCTTATCGGGCTGAATACAGGTATGGCTTCTACCAGTCTCCGTTTTCCCGAAAGCCCGACAGCTCGTCAGAGCACGAAGGTCAACATCCTGATAGAACGCTATACCCCCTAACCTGTGAAACGCCGTCCGTACGCTCGCGTTCGGTATGCATTTGCGGGTCAGTCACAATAAGGAGAGACTATGCGGTACCAAATCAGCGGCAAACAGATCGACATTGGTGAAGCCCTACAAACCCATGTTCAGGACGAGTTAAACGAAACCGTCCAGAAATATGCGGAACGCCCGACAGAAGCTGTCGTGGTTTTTTCCAAGTCAGGTCATGAATTTGTCTGCGAAGCGACCGTACACTTGTCCACAGGCTTGACCGCTCAGGCCAAAGCACACCAGAACGAGATATACGCGGCGTTCGAATTCTGCCGCGAAAAGATGGAAAAGCAACTAAGGCGATACAAGCGCCGGTTGAAAGATCATCACAAAGATCGGGTAGAACCGGTTGAAATCTATGGCGCGTCCTCGTATATCCTCGCGTCAGAGGTCGAGTCGGAAGATCAGGAACCAGAATCGCTGCAGCCGATTATTGTCGCCGAAATGGAAACGAAAATCCCTTCGTTGTCCGTGGGAGAGGCGGTAATGCAGATGGAGCTTGCAGGTGCGCCTGTATTGGTGTTTCGAAACGAGGGCAAAGAGGGCGTGAACGTCGTATACCGTCGTGATGACGGCAATATTGGCTGGATCGATCCTCAGTAAGGAAACCGGCACCAAACGTGCCATAGCATTGCGGGCGATATGGATTTTTCAGAACTCCTCAAGCCGGAGGCCGTGAGAGTATTGAACTCGGCCACCAGTAAAAAGCGTCTGATGCAAGATATCAGCGACCTGTATGAACACGCCTACGGGCTTGAAACAGACGTTGTGCTCGAGGCGCTGCTGGCGCGCGAAGCGCTGGGGCCCACAGGTGTGGGCCACGGCATCGCACTACCCCATGCGCGTCTTGCTGATCTTGATCGCGTTGTCGGCACGTTTGTACTGCTGGATAAGCCTATTGATTTCGGATCGGTTGACCGGCAACCCGTCGATATTGCATTCGCGCTGTTTGCTCCTGAAGATGCAGGCGTTGACCATCTGAAAGCCCTGGCCTTGGTATCGCGCACCCTGCGCGACACCTCCGTATGCACAAAACTGAGGGCCAACCGAAATCCTGCAACGCTGTATACCATCCTGACGTCGGCTGAATCAGATCAGGCCGCCTAGCGCCACCTGTCAAATCCAAACGCCATGTAGTCCCGCTGGTAGGCGCTTGCCGCCAGCTCTTCGATGTCGTCCGTATAGGTTTCCTCCAGCGTAAACGGAGCATCGCCCTTGTCCGTCGGCAATTCGCATGGGACACATCCTACCGTTTGGGCCAGTATATCTAAATCACGGGCCAGATCGGCTTCTCTGAGAACAAAGTCAGGTGGCACGAGCGTGCCAAAGCCTTGCAAAGCCTGCGCTTGCGTACACCAAGCGGCATCAACACGAATAGCTGTCTGGCCGTTCAGGTTTGATTTCAAAAACTGCAGAAACGCAGAAAATGCCACGCGGTGCGCATCCAAAGTATACGTTTCTTCTGACCCGCCTGGCGGCAGTGGCAGCTTGTAACGGCGGATCAAGGTCTGGCGAATACCGTTGTAAACCTGTGGCCCGTTCCCAAGGATATGGGTGCAAAACGCGTGATGCGCACGCGCGACGGGGTGGCGCAACACGGTAAAGGTGCGATGTCCTTTGTGTGCACGTTTCCATTGCCGCAAATCCTTCTGAGACATTTTGCGCCGCAGCTTTTCAGGTGCCACGCCCTCGATAGAAGCAAGCCAGTCTGTAATCTGTTCCGTCGGCCCCCCCCGCAGCGGCATGAACAACAACAAAGCCCGATCACCAGCCACATAGGACGGCACGTTGGCAAAACGGCGCGGTTCAAAATCGGGAATCTCATCAAGGTCACGACGTTCCCGCGCGATCAGCGCCGCAGCCATTTCATCAGCATTGGCAACCTTGCTGGCAATTGATGCAGGGTTCTGAACCTTTAGGCTGGTATCCAGCTTTTCCAGCCGCGAAGGCACCCCCAGAAACGCTGCCAGCCCGTTCATGACATCCAGTGACTGTAAGTCATCATAGGTCAGTCGAAACGGCGCCTGACCTGAAACTTGCAAACGCCGCGACAAATCATGCTGAAAAGCGCGTAAATTGCCCACATGTTCGGCATAGTCCACCGGATCAAAAACCGCCTTGGCCTCTTTGCGGCGCTTCATGTCCGTCAGTTTCCACTGCCCTGTGGCTTGGGCTATTTTCCAGCTCACGTAGCTTTCCAGCGGGTCACGGGTCAGGACCACCTTGGCACAGCGGGTATCTGCGATCAGCGCGTCCAAGATCCGCGGATCATGATCGTGAAAGTACCTGAACCCGTTCAACCCCGGTGCCTCGGAAATCGCGATGCGCAATGCATTCGGGTCACGGTCGCGCTGCTTTAAAGAGACGCCCAGAATAGGCGCGCTGCTTGGGTAGCCGATAAAGTGCGGATTAAACGCCTCTCCATGGCAGGTGATCCCCTTAAAAGCGTTCAGGTTCGCCTCAAGAAAATTGGATCCTGTGCGCATCTCGGCAAACACAACAAAGCTGTCGAATGTGTCAGGCATCGTCTATCGAACCACATACGGACGGGGCCGCTTTTGTTGCGGCGCAGGGGTCGCTGTCGGATCAATGGGAAAGTCACCCATCAAATAGGGGTGCATGCCCTGATTTTTGAGGTTCTGCAGGAATTGCCCGAACCCTGACAGATCAACCATCCGTGGCGCTTCAGACAGACGGCGTTGTGCGCTGGGTCCGATTTCATCCAGAATGGTTTGCAACGGCTCCATCGGCGCTTCAATAAATTCAGCCATCGTCCAAATGCGGACGCGCGCCTTTGTCCAGGTTGACCGCAGCACATCCAGATGATCGCTTTCGATCTTTTGCAGGCGGGCGGCATCCTGTCGTAAATCGATAAAGTTCGAATTCGAACGGAAAAGTGGCACAGCCCAAGCGCCAGTAATTACGGAAACCTGCGCATTAGGGTCTTTGGCCACGCGCCAGTTAATGACCTGGTTGTCCGTCGGGCCAAACTGAAAGCATTGACGCTCTCCGCGTGTGTTCCAGATAAGATTGGTCAGAAAGCCGTTGGCGTTGTAGTCGCGCAGAACGGCGCTGTCGCTAAGCGCGCCATTCATCGCCGTTTGGCCACCCGCGAAATGCGCACGGTCCGGTGCAAAAAGATGGCCATGCACACGCGCACCCGTGGCTTTTGCCAGCCACGGCTCAAAATCCTCGAAAAGCTCTGCAAACCCTTGGAACATTGAATAGGGTGCCGCCGTCACACCGTTTTCCCAGTCTTCGCGCGGAAAACGGCTTTGCATATACAGGCCAGCACGACCGCGCACGCGGCGCTCTACGGCCTTGGCAAAAACGCGGTCAATCTTGCCGGGGTTGGGTTCTTGCTTGCTCATCGCGCCCGCCGTATCCGTCAGAAAGGCATCGTAAAGCTTGTATGCATAGGGCCAGATCTTGCGTGCCACAAAACAGTCCGAGCGGCGCAAAAGCTGCAAGTGGTCATCATAAAAGATATGCGGTTTACCCTGAAAATCGAACTTGGACAGCGTCAGCGAACGGCTTTCTATCTTGGTTGAATACTGCCGTGCCAATGTCTGGAAATAGCTTTCGTCCGGAATCCAGACCATACGAAAATAACGGTCATATTCGTCTCGCGCAGGATCATGCAAAATCGCAGATAACGTCTGGCGCGACAGACACCACCATTGCGAGCCCATATGCGGCACTAACCCGTTTGGTACAGACCGTTTTATGCGTAAGGCACGCTGTAACTGAACATATTTGTCGAAAAGGTACCGGTTCTTTTTCCATGAAAACGGGAACCGCAGCGTAAAGCGTTCCGCATCAAGGCCACCGACGGTCCAAGGCACATCCGCCGTTGTAGCGCTCTCGATAAAATCCGTGCGCGGGCGGTCGGCAAGATAGTCGATCAGCTCTTGCACCGGACGCAAAGGCAAACAGGACCCGGACGCAAGATAGACGTGCCGCACTTGCGGGAATTCAGCCAGTATACGTTCTGATGCGCTTTGCGTGGCCGCAACGATCCCCCATGTTCCCCATTCGCAGCGGTACCGTTTGGAAAACCGGATATCCGACACGTCTGCTACCGCCTTGACGAATGTATCGTAAACCTTGCGCGATACGGACTTGTCCACGTGGATCACTACAGGACAGCCCGATGCCGCCCAATGCCGCGCTGCTTGCTCTGCGCGACCCAAAGCCGTGTGCACAAGCATCACAACGCCGACGGTCACGCCCAATTCCCCTTGGACATGAGGCCTAGAATCTCAAGCTGGCGCCAGTTGATGTATTTTTCAGACCAATTGCACCACAACTGCGTATCCTGCCCCAGACTTTCGGCATAGGCGCGATACTCATAGCTTTCTGCATAGTGTTGCTGGCGCTTGATCTCTTCGGCCGCCTTGTCTGCAAAGGTGTCGATGAATTTGGCATGCAACAGCGCACCGGATGCTTTTTCACCGCCCCATTCATCGTAAACAAGGTTCAGACCGCGCGGCAAAAGCATATGCGTTGAATGCACGTAAGCATACCGTCGGTCCCACTTGACCAGCGGCACCTTGTTCAGCGCAGGGGCACGTTGTGGTTCATTCGGGAAAAAAGCACGCGCCCGCGGGCCACCTTGGATCCAAAGGTTCCAATAGTGCGGGTTGCGGGACATGGTGTAGTTACCGCTGTCAAACCAGCAGGCAATATCCAGAGGATTCATACCAGGAAGGTAGGGCTGTTCGTCCAGCCGTCCTTTAGGGTACATATCCAGAAGCATCGCACTGAATGCGCGGATCGAACAGGTTTCCAGCCAATCCGTTAACGCCCGCAAGGGCCGTGTGTCGCAAAACGGATATAGAAAGAATTCGTCCGGATCGACCGTCAGACACCAGTGGCCGTGTCCGTATTTGCTTTGCAGGTGGTTCAGCCAGTCCACGCCGTAGCGGGATTTCTTGTAGCTTCCGCGGCTGGTCCATACAGACACATCAGGCTGCTGCGCAAGATATTCAGCAGACCCGTCAGTGCTGTCATTATCCACGATCAGGAAATGGGAAACACCCATATCGCGGTAGTAGTCCAGAAAATAGGGCAGTCGGACCTTTTCGTTTCGCTGGGTCGAAAACACAAGAATATCGTCATGCTTAATCTGTTTTGTACGGTCGATGACACGCCGCAGCTCACGGCTTTTGAAGTCCGCACGATATCGCAGGCGCTTACGCGCCCAACGCATCCGGTAAGACCCCAGAACACCCAAGCTTCTGCCCTTCTTCTTTTGCGCCTCGTCGACGTTTCAAGTTCGCGCCGGCGTGTAGCACTTTTCGCGTCTTGATACCGCGCGAGTTGTTTACATTTTATTGCCTAAACAAGGGTTTTTCGCAACAGGCTATTGCCGTTTGAGCCGTCTCAATACCGGTCAGTTGGACCGCCACCCGCCTTCAAACATCAAGCCCAACTGCACCAACTGCTGCCATCCGGCATACTCGATCGAGTCTGTAGTCCAGAAATCCGGGCTGTCCGCCAGCTGGTCGTAATAGTCGGCGTAGGTCGCGGCGTCGGCAAAATGCTCCTGTCGGGACTTTTCGACACGGGCACGGGCGGCGGCATCGGGCAACAGTTTCGTATGCAGCAAAACGCCAGTTGGTTTTTCAACTCCGGCCACATCATAGCTTTGGTTCAGCAGCACAGGTAATGCGTTATGCGTAGAGTTTACATAGACATAGGACCGATCCCAGCGCATCAGAGGGATTTTGTTCAATGTCGGTGCCAGCTGTGGGGCCTTCTGAAAGAACATCCGCGCGCGCGCACCACCCTGCAGCCATAGATTGCCCATTTTAGGCTGTAGCTGGGCCCAGTAGCCGTACCCGTCAAACCACCGCAAGATCTCTGACGGGTCCTGTCCGGGTGTATGGGCCTGCGACGCGACGGGTCCTTTGGGATACAAATCAAGCATCAAAGCGCCCATTTGGGGCATATTCTGCCGGTCCAGCCAAGCCGTTAGCGCGTTCAGGTCGCGGCTTTCCCAGTTCGGGTAGATCAAAAGCTCGTCCGCATCGACGGTAACCACCCAATGCCCGTTTCCGTACCGCCAGTGCAGGCAGGTCAGCCAATCCATGCCAAAACGCGACGCCTTGTAGCTGCCCTGTGCG
>Ga0316197_10001427_pt1 | contig 17039 bp, 13 predicted proteins | sample OudBiesiAoxic_MG_FD_204939 | JGI IMG/M metagenome (GOLD analysis project Ga0316197, IMG submission 204939) | Coastal sediment microbial communities from Oude Bieten Haven, Netherlands - site A oxic | ecosystem: Environmental > Aquatic > Marine > Coastal > Sediment | place: Netherlands... | reverse complement strand
AGGAAAGAAACTGTCGCCATAACGCCAGAACGGAAAGGGACTTTCTAGTAGGGCGGATAACGATCCGGTAACGGCGAACTGGACCCGAGCGCAGGAGTCGTTCGAATCATCGGGCGGAAGCAGAGCCGGCCCTCGGGCCCCTGAGACTTTGCACAGTTATGAGCCTTTTGACCCCTGGTTGAAGGAGTCTGGAGGCGGGATAGTCCAGGTGTAGTCACGTTCGGGGGAAGGTGGCGAGCCGTCATGGCTCCGCGTCTCGTGAGTTATCCGTCAATGGGCATGCTGCTGATCTCCGTCGCGGCCCTGGTGACCGCGACCGGGGTTTCCCCGCCCGAAGGGGACGTGAGACTCATTGAGCCGACTGCGTCCTGCGCCTCGCAGGTAGGCGACGCCGATGCGGTGACTCTCGCGCCAGTGTCCGCAGTGGAGTCATCGGTGGAGCCTGGGACGTTGTTGCGGGTGGGGGGGGCGAACCGATTCGAGACGGCGATCCTGCTCTCACAGTTGGCGTATCCGGACCCGTGCAGCGCAGGCGCAGTGGTGCTCAGCCGCAGCGACCTTTACCCGGACGCGCTGTCCGGAGGCCCACTTGGTGCCGCGGTCGACGGCCCAGTTCTGATTACGCCGCCCACCGCCTTGCGGGAGGACGTTCTTGCCGAAATCGCCCGCGTTCTGCCGGCCGGAGAAACGGTCTACCTCCTCGGCTCCAATGATGCGCTGTCGGCGCAGGTCGAGACTGCCGTCACGGCCGCGGGGTACCAGACCAGCCGAATCGCCGGCGCCAACCGGTTCGAGACCTCCCTGCTCATCGCCGGCGAGGTCGAGCGGATCGCCGGGACGCCCGAGGTGCTCTTTGTCGCCACCGGACTGAACTTCCCCGACGCACTCGCCGCGGGTTCCATCGCAGCCAGCTTCAACCCGCCGGAGTACCACCCCGACGTGCCGACGGCAGTCGTGGTGTTGTCCCGTGACTACAGCCTGACACCGGCTGTCGAGGACTACCTCGCCGACATCTACTTCACCAATCTCGACAGCGTCATCTGGGCGGCCGGTGGTCAGGCGTCGATCGCCGTCTGGGACGCCTTCGGCTGCGAGTGGGAAGACGGCTGCTACTACTTCATGGGCGCCAACCGCTACCAGACCGCCGCCTGGATGGCCTATGCCTACGAATCGCCCACCGGGTTCGGGCTCACGACTGGCCAGAACTTCCCCGACGCCCTCACCGGAGCACCACTCCTGGGCGCCAACGACTGGCCGGTTCTCCTCGTCCCACCCGACGGGCCCATCCCCACGCACCCCGACGACTCAGTCCGAGAGTTCCTCAGCGACAAGGCCGACACGATCACAGACGGACTCGTCCTCGGCAGCCCGGCTTCGGTGAGCACCAACGTCACCCAAGACGTGTGCGACCTGATCGGGATCGCGAACTGCGATGTCCCGTTCTCGCCATTGGGTGCTCCGCTCGGGCTGACACCCGGCGACCACTCACCGTTCGATAGCCAGTCGCCACCCATGCTCACCCCGAGTTATCGGCCAATCCCGCAGACAGCCGGGGACCTCGACTGACCCAGGGAAGAGAACCCAATCCACCCGACCAGTCCACTGTCGAGTACACAGCAGACTCGGGTCCTGCGCGACAGCCCGGACTTCGTCGACGCGGCGCCACCACTCGTCGAGGTCTGCCGAGGCATACGGCGGCGACTTCCAGTCCACGAAGACCGGGTATCGGGCATTGATGCGAACGTTCTCGGCCGTCAACGGAATCAGCCCGACACCTTCTGGCGCAGCCTCGACCACGAGACTGACCGGCGCAGTGGTCGAAGGGTCACGGGCGCTGCGGCTGAGTTCGAGTCCGTGCCGACCTAGGCCCACGACCGAGACACCGACCAGAATCACCATCACCGTAGCGAGGCCGCTCTGAACCGCGCGTGGCCGTCGCGAGACACTGCGCTCCAGCAGGTCCCCAGACCGAACCGAGAGGACCGCGACCGCTAGGGGCATCAAGATCACCGTGATACGCCACGGGAATGTCAGGGCAAGGCTCGTCCACATGGACGCCCAAACGAGACCTGCGGCCGCTAGGGAAGCAGCCAGACCGAGGCCGAGCCAGCGCGCGAGCCAGGTGCCATGTCGAACGCCCGGTGCCGCGATCGCTGCGGCAACGATGACCAGAACGACCAGCCCGTCCTCGTTCCACGCCCACTCGGCGATGAGCGTGTGGTGCGGGATACGCTCGAACGCGAAGCGGCTCAACGAGGTGTCACCCGAGACAGAGGAGCCCAGGCTCAGCACCGACCGATTCGCCAGGACGGCAGCGGCCACGCTCGCGATCCCGACGGCGGCGTAGGCACGCATCCTCTCGGTTGTGCGAAAGGTGACGTCCACAACAGCAGCCGCCGCCGCCCCGAGCACCACCACAACCGCATACGTCGGATGGATGGCGCACGCGATGGCGGCCGTCCCTCCCGCCGCCACCAGGAGGTCCCGTCGTCGACTGCCCGACGCCTCGTCGTACCGAAGCAGCAGGCCGAGGGTGAACAGAAGCGCGACGCCCGCCGACGACGGCTGGACGTACCCGGGTCCGGTGATCACATACTGACCGGCAAGTCCCTGAAAGGCGTTGGGGAAGGCACCCGCAACGAGCGTCGGACTGAGAGAGATCGCTGCCACCACCATCGCAAGGAGGGCAGGCCACGCTGTCCGGGCGGTCGTCAGGGCACGGGCGACGAATCCCACGGCAAGAACGCCCGCCGCAGTCACTGCGAGCGACCACACCCGAATGCCCGAGAGGCCCGTCAGATCGAGCACCCCCCCTGCGAGCCACGTGAACAACGGGTACGGGTCGTCCGTCCCCATCAACCAGTCGCCGGTCAGAGAGGGTGTCCGCTCGCCTACGGCATGAGCGAAGTACTGGTTCTGGTTGCTGTGAAAGGGTCGGGCCGTCGGGTGAGCCAAGGCCAGCACAGCGGCAAGGGGGATCGCCGCCGCCCACCAGACCGCGCCCGATGAGGCCCGTGACTCCCCCTGCACGGCGACAGTCTCGCAGCCCGCTGGCCGTCGCCGTCGCCGTCGCCGTCGCCGACCGAATCAGCTATCGGTCGCTCGCCTGCCCCACGGGCTCGGGAGTGAGGTCACGGATGACCTTCTCCGCCCAGGCCAGCAGCTCGGCCCCCATGAGCGGGCGTCCGCCGATACCCGGCTGCTTCGGACGCGGGACCAGCACGGTGTCGATCGATGCCTTGACGACCGATTTAGGGTACAGCCGCCCGATGCGCACCCGCATCGAGTCGGGCAGCGCCAACGGCGACAGCCGAATCTGCTGACCGGTCAGGACGACCTCGCGCAGGCCCCGTTCGCGGGCCAGCGCCCGCAGCCGGGCCACCGCCAGCAGGTTCGCCACCTGCTCGGGAGGCTCGCCGTAGCGGTCGCGAAGCTCGTCGGCCACCGCGTCGATCGCCGCGTCGTCCCCCGCCTCGGACAACCGCCGGTACGCCTCCAGCCGCAACCGCTCGCTGGGGACGTAGTCGTGCGGAAGGTGCGCGTCGATCGGCAGCTCGACACGCATGTCGGCCACGTCCTCGTCGACATCGCCGCGGTACTCGGCCACCGCCTCCCCCACCATGCGGACGTACAGGTCGAACCCGACGTCGGCGATCTGGCCCGACTGCTCCGCGCCGAGCAGGTTGCCCGCACCACGGATCTCGAGGTCCTTCATGGCCACCTGCATGCCGGACCCCAGCTCGGTGTGTGCAGCAATGGTGGCCAAGCGCTGGTGGGCGGTGTCGGTCATCGTGCGCTCGCGCGGGTACATGAAGTAGGCATAGGCACGCTCACGGCCGCGGCCGACCCGACCACGCAGCTGGTGCAGCTGGGACAGCCCCAGCAAGTCGGCCCGGTCGACGACGAGGGTGTTGGCGTTCGCGATGTCCAGGCCCGTCTCGACGATGGTCGTGCACACCAGCACGTCGGAGCGGCGCTCCCAGAAGTCGACGACGGCCTGCTCGAGAGCGTGCTCGTTCATCTGGCCGTGCGCCACGGCGATGCGAGCCTCCGGCACTGTCTCGCGCAGCCGTGCCGCCACCTTCTCGATCGTGGCCACGCGGTTGTGCACGACGAACACCTGACCCTCGCGCAGCAGCTCGCGACGGATGGCCGCGGCCACCTGCTTGTCGTCGTGCGGGCCGACGTAGGTGAGCACCGGGTGGCGCTCCTCCGGCGGCGTGGTGATGGTCGACATGTCGCGGATGCCGGTGATCGACATCTCCAGCGTCCGCGGGATGGGCGTGGCCGACATCGTCAGCACGTCCACGTTGGCTCGCAGGTGCTTGAGCCGTTCCTTGTGCTCGACACCGAAGCGCTGCTCCTCGTCGACGATCACCAGCCCGAGATCGTGGAAGCGCACGTCGCCGGTCAGCAGCCGGTGGGTGCCGATGACGACGTCGACGGTGCCGTTCGCCACGCCCTCGCGGACGGCCTCGGCCTGGGCGTCGGTCTGGAACCGCGACAGCGCCCGCACCTCGAGCGGGAACGGCGCGTAGCGCTCGGAGAACGTCTGCAGGTGCTGCTGGACGAGCAGAGTGGTCGGCACGAGCACGACCACCTGCGTCCCGTCCTGCACCGCCTTGAACGCCGCCCGCACGGCGATCTCGGTCTTGCCGTAGCCGACGTCTCCGCAGATGACGCGGTCCATCGGGACGGGGCGTTCCATGTCGCGCTTGACCTCGTCGATGGTGGACGCCTGGTCGGGCGTCTCGACGTAGGGAAAGGCGTCCTCAAGCTCGCGCTGCCACGGGGTGTCGGGGCCGAACGTGCGACCGGGTGCCGACTGGCGTGCGGCGTACAACTTGATGAGCTCGGCGGCGATCTGCTTGACCGCCTTGCGGGCGCGCCCCTTGCGCTTGGCCCAGTCCGCACCCCCGATCCGGTCGAGCGACGGAGCCTCGCCGCCGACATAGCGAGTGATCTGCTCGAGCTGGTCGCTGGGTACGAACAGGCGGTCCGGCGGCTGTCCGCGCTTGCCGGACGCGTACTCGACGACGAGGTACTCCCGCACCGCCCCACCGATGGTGCGCTGGCTCATCTCGACGTACTTCCCGACCCCGTGCTGGTCGTGCACGATGAAGTCGCCCGGCTCCAGGGTCAGCGGGTCGACCTGGTGGCGGCGCCGGCTCGGCAGGGTCGCGCCGCGCTGGCTGCCGGCGGGGTCGCGCCCGGTCAAGTCACGCTCGGTCACGACGGCCAGCCCGACGGACGGGGCGACGAAGCCTGAGGTGAGCTGTCCGGTGCACAGGTGCACGATCGGGTCGTCGTCGACCTCGGCCGAGCGGCGAACGGCGATCCCCTCGTCGCCGAGCACCTCTGCTGCGCGGTCCACCGTGCCCTGCCCGGCGGCGAGCAGCATGGTGACCCAGCCCTGCGCCGTCCACGTGCGCAGCTGGTCAAGCGCTGCTCCCTGGTCGCCTCGGTAGGCCTGAACCGGCTGCCAGCCAAGCGAGAGGGACGGCACGCCAGCCCCCTCGTCCGGCTCGGCGGAGCCGTCGGAGCCCATCGGCTCAGCAGACGCTGGACTCGTCTCGGCATCCATGCCGAAGGGGGTCGTCGACCACCAACGCTGACCGCGCTCCAGCGCGTGGGCCCGCACCTCGCCCAGCGACCAGAACGAGGCGCCCGTGACGTCGATCGGGGCGTGGCCGCCCTCGGCAGCGGCCGTCCACGACGCCTCCCGGAACTCCGCGTCGGTGGCGGCCAGGTCATGCGCCCGCGAGCGCACTCGCTCCGGGTCGCAGACGAGCACCAGCGCGTCGGCGGGCAGCACGTCGAGCAGCAGCTCCATGTCGTCGAGCAGAGCCGGGGCAAGAGACTCCATGCCCTCGACGGCCGTCCCGTGGCTGACCTTCGTGAGCAGGTCGGCGAGCTCCGGATGCCGCTCGGCGAGTCGCGTCGCTCGCTCGCGCACCTGCTGGGTCAGCAGGATCTCGCGGCACGCCGGCGCGTAGACCTCCTCGACGGCACCCAGCGAGCGCTGGTCGGCCACGGCGAACTCGCGAATCTCGGCGACCTCGTCCCCCCACAGCTCGACGCGGCGAGGGTGGTCGGCCGTCGGCGGGAAGACGTCGACGAGCCCACCCCGGACGGTGAACTCGCCACGGCGCTCCACGAGGTCGACCCGGTGGTACCCCGCATCGACGAGCGCCCGGATCAGCTCGTCCTGCTCGATGATCGACCCCACCCGAAGCTGGACGGGCTCGATATCGCCCAGTCCCGCCGCCTGCGGCTGCAGCACGGCACGCACCGGCGTGACGACGACAGACGGGCGGTCGCGCCCCGGCGTGCTGGCATCCGGGTGGGCCAGGCGACGCAGCACGGCCAGGCGGCGTCCGACGGTGTCGCTGCGCGGGCTGAGCCGCTCGTGAGGCAGGGTCTCCCAGGCGGGGTAGAGCGCAACGTCGTCAGCGCCGAGGGTGTCGGCGAGCTCAGCCACCAGGTCTTCGGCCTCGCGCGCGGTCGCGGTGACGGCCAGCACCGGGCGACCAGCACCGGGATCCGGCAGCGCCAGCGCGGCCACCAGCACCGCCCGGGCGGACGCGGGCGCGGTCAGGTCCAGGGCAGGAGCGCGCGCCGCTGCAGCGACCGCCTCGCGCAGCGGCTCCGACTGCATCAGCAGCCTGTTGACGACCCCGGACAACGGTGGCACGCGGTGCTCCTTGCAGCAGTGGGTCAGGAGTTGAAGTCGTTCTGGGCTCGTTCGAGCCCGTGTTGCACGAGCGTCTCGGCAGCGTCGGCCGCAGTGTCGACCACCAGGGGGAGGTGCTTGCGCTCCTCGGCAGCGTAGGGACGCAGGACGAAGTCCGCCGGATTCATCCGCCCTGGCGGACGTCCGATGCCGACCCGCACACGCAGGAACTCTCCCGTGCCGAGCGCCTGACGCACGCTGCGCAGCCCGTTGTGGCCGTTGTCGCCGCCGCCCCGCTTGAGCCGCAGGCCCTCGAAGGGCAGGTCGAGCTCGTCGTGGACCACGACGAGCTGATCGAGGGGGACGTCGAAGTAGTCGACGAGCGCTACCACCGGGCCTCCGGACGTGTTCATGAACGACCGGGGCCGGGCAAGCACGACTCGCGTGCCGGGAAGCGCTCCGACACGGACGTCCGCGACGTCGCACCGAGTGCGACGGTGGGCGGCGAGACGAGCCGAGTGGCGCTCGGCCAGCACGTCGACCACCATCGCTCCGACGTTGTGCCGGGTAGCGGCGTAGTCGGGCCCAGGGTTACCGAGCCCGACCACCAACCACGGTGCGGTCAGCCCTGCTCACCCGCATCGTCGCCGGCTTCGCTCTCACCGATGGTCGGCACCTCGCCCAGGGCAGCTTCTTCTGCATCCTCGGCCGGCGCCTCCACCTGTGGGGCGGACACGACGACGATCGCCGTCTCCGGGTCGGTGACGAGCTCGACGCCCTCAGGCAGGCTGATCGCGGCAGCGGTGATGGTCGTCCCCGCCTCGAGCCCGTCGACGTCCACGGTGACGTCTGACGGCAGCTCGGCCGCGTCGGCGCGCACCGAGAGGGTCGAGTTCTCCAGCGTGAGGACGGCGGCGGAGTCGGGGTCTCCGAGCGTGTGCACGGGGATGTCGACGACGACCTTCTCGCCGCGGCGCACCGAGATGAGGTCGACGTGCTCGACGGTCCCACGCAGCGGATCGCGCTGGATCGCCTTGGGCAGGGCCAACTGCTCGCCCTGGCCTTCGACCTGCAGCGAGAGAAGGACGTTGGGGTTCTTCAGGGCCATCGCCGTCTCGTGGCCGGGCAGCACCAGGTGCACGGGGGCGACCCCATGGCCGTAGAGAACCGCCGGGATCTGGTGGTCGCGGCGAAGTCGGCGGGACGGGCCCTTGCCGAACTCGGTGCGCGTCGTGGCGCTCAGCGTGACGTCAGCCATGGTTCCTCGCTCGTGTTCGAATCGGTGGGTGTGACCACGCCCGGACGAGGGCTGATGGGCCCACCGCGTCGATCACGGCACGATGCAGTGCCCTCGCCGAGGAGGGCTCCAGCGTACCCGAGACGAACACGTCGCTCGCAGTCCGCCCAACTGCGGAGCGCCAGCCTCAGCTGCGTGCGGCGTCGTTGCCCTTCCCGACGGCGTCCGGTCGGCGTCGCTACCTCACCCCCACGCAGCGGGCGGCGTAGGAACCTTCCCCCCGTCGCGGCGTCCGTCGTCGGTAGGAAACCCCTGCTCTGTGGGTGTTTCTGGCCAACGCCGGGCAGCTCAGGGCGGGAAAGGTACCGACGCCCCGGGACGGAGGGTGGGGAAGGTACCGACGCTGACCGTGCGGAGGCAGGAAAGGTACCGACGCCGGGCGAGCCCGTGCCGGGTGAACCGGGGCTCACCGGGACCGCGCAACGCGCGGACGCCCCCCCGCGCGCCGTGACCCGCTAGACCTGGCCGTCGAAGAGGCTGGTGACCGAGCCGTCCTCGAAGACCTCCCGGATCGCGCGGGCGAGCAGCGGTGCGATCGACAGCGTGGTGAGGATGTCGATCTGGCTCTCCGGAGCGATCGGCAACGTGTTCGTGACGACGACCTCGCGGATGTCGCTGTTCTTCAGCCGGTCGATAGCCGGGCCGGACAGCACCGCGTGGGTGGCGGCCACGATGACCTCCTCCGCACCCGCCTCCAGCAACGCCTCGGAGGCCTGGGTGATGGTGCCCGCCGTATCGATCATGTCGTCGACGATGAGGCAGGTGCGACCCTCGACGTCACCGACGACCTCGTGCACCTTGACCACGTTCGCGACGTTGGGGTCGCGACGCTTGTGGATGATCGCCAGAGATGCCCCGAGCTTGTCGCTCCAGACGTCGGCCACCCGCACGCGTCCGGCGTCGGGTGAGACGACGGTCATCCGCCGGGTGTCGTAGTTCTCCTGGATGTGGGTCGCCAGCACCGGCAGTGCCCACAGGTGGTCCACTGGGCCGTCGAAGAACCCTTGGATCTGCGCGGTGTGCAGGTCGACTGCCATGAGCCGGTCGGCGCCGGCGGCCTTGAACAGGTCGGCGAGCAGGCGCGCGGAGATCGGTTCGCGCCCACGGTGCTTCTTGTCCTGACGGGCGTAGCCGTAGAACGGGGTGACCACGGTGATCCGCTTGGCCGAGGCGCGCTTGAGCGCATCCACCATGATCAGCTGTTCCATGATCCACTCGTTGACCGGCCGGGGGTGTGTCTGGACGACGAAGGCGTCGCAGCCGCGCACGCTGTCCTCGAACCGCACATAGAGCTCGCCGTTGGCGAAGGTCATGAACTTCGTCGGCACCGGCTCGACGCCGAGGTCGGCGGCCACCTCCTCGGCGAGGTCGCCGTGCGCCCTGCCCGAGAAGAGCATGAGCGTCTTCTTGCCCGTCGTCCTGATGTGTGCCACTCAGCGTCTCCCGTCGCCCCCGGGGGCAGTGTGCCCCACGTCCGCGTCCGGCGAGGACGGCGGTGGTGGGTTGTCTCCCCCGCCTGCCCGCGCCGCCTCAGCAGCCTCGGCCGCTCTCGCTGCGGGTGAGCCTGCACGGCGTCGCCGCACCCATCCGGCAATCGTGCGCTGGCGCGCTCGCCCGACTCCCATCGCACCCGGCGGCACGTCGTCGGTGATCACCGACCCGGCCGCGGTGTAGGCGCCGTCACCGATCGACACCGGCGCCACCAGCATGGTGTCGCTACCGATGCGCACCTCGTCGCCCACGGTCGTGCGGTGCTTGGCCACCCCGTCGTAGTTGACGAAGATCGTCGCCGCACCGATGTTCGCCCCCTTGCCGATCGTCGCGTCGCCGACGTAGGACAGGTGCGGAACCTTCGACCCCGCCCCCACCGCGGATGACTTGATCTCCACGTACGCCCCCGCCTTGGCGTTCTCGCCGAGGTCGGAGCCCGGGCGCAGGAACGTGAACGGCCCCACCGTCGCCCCTGGGCCGATACGGGCCCCGGTGACGTGGCTGCGCACGACGCTCGCGCCGGCCTCGACAACCGTGTCGTGCAGGCTGGTGTCCGGACCGACGACGGCCCCCTCGGCCACGCTCGTCGAGCCCGAGAGGTGGACGCCCGGAAGCAGCGTCACGTCGCGCTCGAGCGTCACCGACACCTCGACCCATGTGCTCGTCGGGTCGATGACGGTCACACCGGCACGCATCCAGGACGTCACGACGCGCCGGTTCAGCTCCGCGCCGAGCGTGGCCAGCTGCACCCGGTCGTTCACACCCTCGGTCTGCCAGGTGTCGTCGACGAGCAGCGTGGCGACGGTCTCACCGCCCTGCCGCGCCAGTGCGACCACGTCGGTCAGATAGAGCTCGCCCTGGTTGTTGTCGGTGCCCAGCCCGGCGAGGTGGCGGCGCAGGGCAGCCCCGTCGAACGCGTAGATGCCGGAGTTGATCTCAGTGATCGCGCGCTGGGCGTCGTCGGCGTCACGCTGCTCGACGATGCGCACCACCTGTCCGTCCTCGTCACGCACGACGCGTCCGTAGCCGCTGGGCTCGGCCAGGTCGGCGGTCAGGACGGTCACCGTCGCCTGACTCGACTCATGCGTCGCCACCAGCTGCGCCAGGGTCTCGGGACTCAGCAACGGGACGTCGCCGTAGGTGACCACGATGGTGCCGTCGGCCACGTCGACCTGCTCCAGCGCGCAGGCCACGGCGTGCCCGGTGCCGAGCTGGTCGTCCTGCACGGCGACCCGGGCGTCGGGGGCGAACGCCGCGAGGTGCTCCGACACCTGGTCACGTCCATGGCCGACCACGATGACCAGAGTCCGGGGGCTGAGACCGGCGGCAGCGACGACGGCGTGGCCCAGCAGGGAGCGGCCACCGATGGAGTGCAGCACCTTGGGGGTCGTCGACCTCATGCGCGTGCCCTCACCGGCGGCCAGCACGATCACCCCGGCGAGTGGTGTCGTCACAACGCGGTCCCGTCCCGTGGTCGGTGGCAGGCGGTCCTCGCCACAGTAGTCGCGTGGCGCAAGCTCCCGGGAGAGGACTCGAACCCCTACTTGCGAGACCAAAACACGCTGTGCTGCCGATTACACCACCCGGGAAGGCGGCGCCCAGTCTCCCACGGCGCCCGAGCCGGGCTGCCGGCACGGCACGGCATGATGAGCCCATGACCGCCATCTCACCGAACCCGGGCGCCGACGTCGTCGACCTGGGTCGCGCCCGCGGACCGCGGACCCGGATGAGTGCCGGCCAGCGGCGGGCACAGCTGGTCGAGGTCGCGGTCGCCCTGTTCGCCGACCGGGGCTACGAGGGAACCTCGGTGGAGGAGATCGCCGCTCACGCCGGGGTCTCCAAGCCGGTGGTCTACGAGCACTTCGGCGGCAAGGAGGGGCTCTACGCCGTCGTCGTCGACCGCGAGATGCAGACCCTGCTCGAGCGGGTGACGGCCGCGCTGCAGAGCGAGGGGCACCCCCGCACCGTCCTGGAGCGGGCTGCGCTCGCGCTGCTGGACTACATCGAGGAGTCCACCGACGGCTTCCGCATTCTGGTGCGCGACTCCCCCGTGGCCCAGTCCACCGGCACCTTCGCGAGCCTGATCAGCGACGCCGCCGGCCAGGTCGAGCACATCTTGGCCCACGAGTTCACCTCCCGCGGGCTCGACGACGACTACGCGCCGATGTACGCCCAGATGCTCGTCGGGATGGTGGCGCTCACCGGGCAGTGGTGGCTCGACGCGCGCCACCCGGACAAGTCCGTGGTCGCCGCGCACCTGGTCAACCTGGCGTGGAACGGCCTGTCGAGCCTGGAGGAGAACCCCGCCCTGGGCCTCGGCGGGGCTCGATGAGCACACTGCCCCGGCGCCCGGACGAAGTCGACCGGATAGCGGCTGCCTGGCAGCGCGAGCAGCCCGATCTCGACCTCTCCGCGCTGCAGGTTCTCTCACGGGTGACCCGATTGGCGCGCCACCTCGATCGGGCTCGCCGATCGGCTTTTGCGGAGCACGGGCTCGACGCCGGCGAGTTCGACGTCCTGGCGGCCCTGCGTCGGACGGGACCGCCCTACGAGGAGAGCCCTGGACGCCTCGGTGCCGTCACGATGGTCACCAGCGGCACCATGACTGCCCGCCTCGACAAGCTCGAGGACCGCGGCCTGGTGCGACGCCGCACCGATCCGCATGACCGCCGCGTCGTCATCGTGGCGCTCACCGACGCCGGCCGAGACCTGGTGGGCGACGCGCTCACCAGCCTGCTGGGACGCGAGCAGATGCTGCTCGCTCCGTTGCAGGAATCTCAGCAGCAGCAGCTGGCCGACCTGCTGCGACCACTTCTCGGTCCGCTGGACGCCCCCGACGCGACGACAGCCGGTTCGACCGGCTAGCGATCAGCTGACACTCTCCACGACCCGGGCACCGGCGGCCGAACCCGAGGTGGGAACCGCAGCCCGGCAGATCCCTCCGGCTGCTAGGTCGTCCGCGATGTCGTGCGCGGAGTCGGCGTCGGCGGCCAGGAAGACCACGGTGGGACCGGAACCGGACACGATGCCACCGAGCGCTCCGAGGCCCTCACCGGCGTCGAGGACGTCGAGCAGGCCCGGTCGAAGGCCGCAAGCAGCAGCCTGAAGGTCATTGCCCAGGTGCGCGGCGATCTCGGGAAGGTCACCCTGACGCAGGGCCGTGAGCAGCCCGGCCGGGACGCTGGGAGCGGCCACCGCGCCACCGGCTCGCATCCGGTCGAGCTCGCGGTAGACCTCGGGGGTGGACAGCCCGCCGTCCGCGACGGCGAGCACCCAGTGCAGCGTTGCCGGGGCCATGACGGGGCACAGGTGCTCGCCTCGCCCCGAGCCGAGCACCGTCCCGCCGTGCAGCGAGAAGGGCACATCGGAGCCCAACCGCGCGCCCAGGGTCGCGAGCTCGGCTCGACCGCAGCCGGTCTCCCACACCGCGTCACAGGCCACCAGCGCCGCAGCGGCATCGGCGCTGCCGCCGGCCAGCCCGCCGGCCACCGGGATCCGCTTGACAATCGTGAGTCGCACCCCGCACTCGACGCCGGCGTAGCGGCGCAGCGCCTGGGCGGCTTGGTGGGCCAGGTTCGTCTCGTCGGTGGGGACGGCCGCGACATCGACGTCCGAGCCCTCTGCTGCCACGACGTCGACGCTCACCCGCCCCTTGTCGTCGCGCTCGGCGATGACGTCGTCGGACAGCCGAAGCGCATGGAAGACCGTCGACAGGTCGTGGAAGCCGTCCGGACGCTGTGGGCCCACGCCCAGGCGAATGTTGATCTTCGCCGGCGCACGCACGGTCACCGATTGCGTGGACGCCCTCACGGAAGCCAGAGGCTAGACCTCGATTCGGCTCTCAGCGATTCGTGCGAAGTCCTCCACCGCCAAGCGCTCCCCGCGCAGACCCGGATCGAGGCCGGCCGCACGCAGCGCCTGCTCGGCCAGCACCGGGCTGCCGGCCCACCCGGCCAAGGCGGCCCGCAGGCTCTTGCGTCGCTGGGCGAACGCCGCGTCGACAACAGCGAACACCTGCTGGCGCGTGGCGGTGGTGCTCGGCGGGGACGTCCGGGTGAACCGAACAAGGCTGGAGTCGACGTTGGGCACCGGCCAGAAGACCTGACGGGACACGGTGCCCGCAGGCACCGCTCGTCCGTACCACGCGAGCTTGACCGACGGCCCTCCGTAGGTTCGTGAGCCCGGCCCGGCGCTTAGCCGGTCGGCGACCTCCGCCTGCACCATGACCAGAGCAGAGTCCAGTGACTCGAGCTCGCACAGGACGTGCAGCAGCACAGGCACCGAGACGTTGTACGGCAGGTTGGCGACCAGCGCCGTCGGCCGCACCCCGAGCAGATCACCCGACGACAGGGTCAACGCGTCCCGCTCCAGCACGACGAGTCGGTCGGCGCTGGCGGCCCCCGCAAGCCGCCGCACCGTCTCCTCGAGGGTCCGTGCCAGCCGGGGCTCGATCTCCACAGCAACGACCCGATCGGCGGCCTGCAGCAGAGGCAGTGTGAGCGATCCGAGCCCAGGCCCGATCTCGAGCACCACGTCGTCGGGGCCCAATCCCGCCGAGGCCACGATCCGGCGCACCGTGTTGGGGTCGTGGACGAAGTTCTGACCGCGTCGCTTCGACGGCGCCAGGTCGAGATCGGCGCACAGACGTCGAACCTCGGCAGGCCCGAGGGCCGCCGAGGTTCGACGATCTGTCACGGAGCGAGCCTAGATCTGCCCGCCGCCGCGACTAGCGCAGACCGAGCTGCGAGGAGCAGTGCGGCCAGTCGCCGTAGCCGCCGCGGGCGTCGCGCACCTTGCTCGCGATCGCGATCTGCTGCTCCCTCGATGCCAGGTTGGCAGTCGGGGCGTACTGCCCGCCGCCGTAGGCCTGCCAGGTACCCGACGAGAACTGGAGCCCGCCGTAGTAGCCGTTGCCGGTGTTGATCGCCCAGTTGCCACCGGACTCGCACTGGGCCAGCGCGTCCCAGGGACCGGCGCTCACCGCGGGGGCGGCGGGGCGGGCCTTGCTGCCCTCGCGCACGATGCGGTTGACGGGCTGCTCGGTCACGGTGCGGGAGACGACCTCACGGTCCTGCACCTTCGTGCCGAGGTAGCTGATCTGCACGGTCCGAGTGGCCGAGCCGGCCTGCCCGGCCTGCTCCACGATGCTCTCGCCTTCGTACATCGAGCTGTCCGTGCGAACGGTGGTCTGGAACGGCACGCTCACGGTCTCGGTGCTGCTTTCCTGCCAGGCCTTGCGGACCCGGATGGTGTCGCCGTCGCTGATCTCGGCGTCGGAGCCGCCGACGATCCGGTCGCCCTGGGCGGTGCTCACCCCAGCCGCCTCAACCGCCTCACCAGCAGTCAGGGCGGTCGTGGTGACGCTGCTGGTGCGCTCGTTCTTGCCCACGATCTCGACGGTCACCTGCTTGGGCGTGAGCACCTCGATGGCGATGCCGTCGCGGGCGATGCCGGCCGAGCGGGAGACCGAGGTCTCGACGCCGGAGCGCAGCCCCAGCTCACCGAGCAGCTCGTCGACCGACAGCGCGGTGGTCCAGATCTGGTCGGACTCCCCGTCCACGGTCAGCTCGACCGGGCGGGCGAACGCCACGGCCACCTCGCTGCCGTCGGTGATGACGGAGTCGGGGCCGGGCACGACAAGGTCGCGGCCGGTGGTCTCGAGGTTCTTGTTCTCCAGCAGGCCGGAGACCGAGTCGGCCGTGGTGTAGACCGTGCTGGTCTCGCCGTCGACGGTCAGGCTGACGGTGTTGGTCAGGGCGAAGAAGCCGCCGACGGCAAGGGCACCCACACCGGCGGTCGCGCCAGCAGCGATCAGCAGGCGACGACGGCTGCGGGGCTCATTCGTCGCGGTCGGGTCGGTCTCGTGGATTGTGGTCGACATGGAGGTCTCCTCGGTGTCGAGAGGTTTCGGGCGGCAGCGGCGTCATCGCCGCACTGCGTTATCGATTCGTGACAAACATTCCCCGGCGGCCCGGCGACGAAACATCGCCGTGCGGCCGAGCGTCAGACCTCAGCGAGGGAGGCCGAGCTTGGCGGCGCAGGACGGCCAGTCGCCGTAGCCGCCGCGGGCGTCGCGCACCTTGCTCGCGATCGCGATCTGCTGCTCCCTCGATGCCAGGTTGGCAGTCGGGGCGTACTGCCCGCCGCCGTAGGCCAGCCAGGTACCCGACGAGAACTGCAGACCGCCGTAGTAGCCGTTGCCCGTGTTGATCGCCCAGTTGCCACCGGACTCGCATCGAGCCAGGGCGTCCCAGGCGCCTCCACCGGAGACGCTGGGTGCCGGCGCCGAGGGCTGAGGTGTGGAGGCAGCCGGCTGCGGGGCCGGCGCTGTGGGCTGCGGCGGGGGAGGTGCGGGACGCTCCTTGGTACCGGCCAGGACGACGCGATCGACCGGTTGGGTGGTCACCTCGCTCGAGACCCGCTTCTGGCCGACCTTCTCCCCGCCGAGCAGCGAGACTCGATAGGTGATCGTGCGCTCTCCGGCGCGCCCGGCCTTCTCGACGCGCTGCTCCCCGACGTAGAGCTCATCCGTCGAGCGGGTCACGGTCCCGAAAGGCACGGACCTCGTCTCGGTGCGCGTCTTCGTGGTGAACCGGGAGACGGTGATGGTGGTGCCGTCCTCGACCGTCTCGCCCACCGACGGACTGACCTCGTCCTTCTTGCCCAGTGAGATGCCGGCGGCCTGGAGGGCCTCCTCGACGGTCGTGGCGGTGACGACCAGCTCGAGCTCGTTCTTGCCGTCGACGATGAGCACCTGCTTGGGAGTGCGCACCTGAAGGCTCAGCCCGTCGCGGGCGATGCCGGCCGAGCGCGACACGGTCGTGGTGACGTTGGCGCCGCGCAGGCCCAGCTCACCGAGCAGCTGGTCCACTGACAGCGCGGTGGTCGTGAGCTCCTCGGTCACCCCGTCGACTGTGACGGTGACGTCGCGGGCGAAGGCCACGGCGATCTCGGTGCCGTCGCTCAGCTCCGATGCCGGGCCCGGCACCACGAGGTCGTCGTCGCTGACCTCGATGCCGCGGTCGTCCAGCACCTCCTGCACCGTCTGGGCGAAGGTGAACACCTGCTCGGGCTCACCATCGACGGTCAGGGTCACGCTGGACGAGGCCGCGGCCACTCCTGCCGTGGCCAAGCCCCCGACGAGGAGCAGCCCGATCGCGATTCCGCCCGCGCGCCACCAGCGGCGTGAGGGACGGGGAGTGGTGGTGGTCTCGGTCGACATGCAGCATCCAGACATAGAGGGACGGCGGGCTCGATGGAGCGCTCGCGCGGGGTTGAGTCACGTTTCGATAACGACACGGTAACAACTCGCTGCCGCAACGCCAAAATGGTGGATGACCCAGTAGACGAATGTGGGCCTTCCCACAGGGCTCAGAGACGGAAGGCGCGCCGAGTCGCCTCTCGCGTGGCGTCACACGTGCCGACCAGGTCGACCCCGGTCACGTCACCGGCGATCTCTGCCAGCGTCCGGACCGTCCACGGCACCAGGTAGCAGGAGTTGACCTGCCCCCGGTGCGGATGAGGGGTCAGGTACGGGGCGTCGGTCTCGACGAGAATCCGGTCGAGACCGGCCACCTC
>Ga0316197_10001426_pt1 | contig 17058 bp, 17 predicted proteins | sample OudBiesiAoxic_MG_FD_204939 | JGI IMG/M metagenome (GOLD analysis project Ga0316197, IMG submission 204939) | Coastal sediment microbial communities from Oude Bieten Haven, Netherlands - site A oxic | ecosystem: Environmental > Aquatic > Marine > Coastal > Sediment | place: Netherlands... | reverse complement strand
CGTTGTGTTCTCCGCCAGCTGGCTGAATCGCAGTTTACCCGACACCAGTACAGAGCTGCGCCAGTTACTGCAACAGGAGATCGACAAACTCGAAGCACAGCAAGAGAACGGCTTCCTGGATCACGTACGCAGCCTGCTGCGAACCACGCTCGTTACTAGCCATTCCTCGGCCGACCAGGTTGCTGAACTGCTGTCGATGCACAGGCGCACCCTGAATCGACGTTTGAATGCGTCGGGCACCAGCTTCCGGGAGGTCACGGACGAGATTCGCTTCGAGATCGCCCGGCAGTTGCTCGAGGACACTACGATGGAAATTATCGAAATTGCTTTGTTGCTCGGTTATTCCAATGCAAGCGCGTTCACCCGGGCCTTCCGGCGCTGGAGTTCTACCACACCAGCCAACTGGCGGGTCGCGGCGAAACGACAAAATCTCTAACCCGGTTTCACGTTCACCTCATCCGGTATAAAAGGGGTCAGAGCCCTTTTTGCACGACCATGCTGCTGTTGGCGCCTCTGATTGGATTGATGCCTCATACCCCGATGGCCGCGGTCGTGATTTTCTACTCGGGGGGGCCTGATTCAACCGCAAGAGTTTGCGCAGATTCGCAAAGTTCGGACGCAGGAGTTCCGCTGGGCCGTATTCGCCTGCAAAGTCGTCCAATGAGCGGCACCCTTGTCTCTTTTTCTCCTCGGTGCCATAGGCGTGTACGGTTCCCGTGATCAACCGGCGGGCTTCTGACTCGCCAAATTGAAGCAAAATATAGGCAGCCACCTGGTCGGCCGCGTCTTCCTCGCGTCCCAACACTGGCAGCCCGAGCATATCGAACAAGGCATGCTCAGTTTCATGCAGTGAAACCTCGAACAAGGGGCCGATGACCGTATCGACCGGTGCGATGCCTATCGGGGTGGTCTCTTTCAGCATCGCATTCCGTTAATTTAGTCTGTTCGCGGCGTGAACTCTTGGATTTCGTCTTCGCCTTCCCGCACGGTCAGGCAACTCGCTTCGGGCAGTTCATTCCAGACACCGGCGTCTCGGCGCTGCCGTACCAGCCGATGCCGAAACCATCACCGTTGGTTATGGTTGCACCCATCTGCACATTCTTTACATCCCGGGATTCGGCAACGGCTTTTTGGGTTCTAGTCCTCGACGGCGCCTGCCAGTGAATCGTCGGTGGGCGACCAGTCGGGACCGGGATTGTAGCTGTCGATGGCCGCGGCCAGTTGTTCAGTGCCCGGCCCGAGGTCTGTTTCAAATACCAAACCGCGATGGTTTACCACGAACGTCATAACGCCGGAGTTGCCGTACTTGGCCGGCCAGGCGATCACGCCGAAGCCGCGTGTCAGCAAACCGTTGTCGTCCAGGTAGTCTCTTTCGCCGCCCGGAGCATCGGCGCCACGGCGGGTCAGTATGCGGTAGAAATAGCCATGGAAGGGCTTGGGTTCGCCCACCGAGAATTCTGCATCAGCTAACAGATTACCCAGGGGACTCAGCTCCGAGGCGTCTTCTGTTGACCAGAACAATCCGTCATGCATTCCTTCAGTGCTCAGGAAAAGTTGCGCGAATGCGGGCGGATTGCCATCCCTGGATTCGCTTCGGTATTCCTTCTGGGCCTCCACGATTTCATGCATGGCGGTCAGGGTCCACAATTCGTTGCGCCCGATCCTGCGGTTTAGCAGTTCATCGCGGCCGTCGGCCGTATCGAATCGCCAGCCTTCACCGTCCCTGACCAGCGGGATGGGCCAGGGCCAGGCGTTATCACCCAATAGGGCGATTTTCGTGTTCTCGTCAAAATCCTCAAACTCTACCGCCTCCTCGATCATTTCCTTGACCCGCTGGTAGTCCTCACGGTCCGCATCGTCGTCTCCGGAGAGAAACAGGTCGACACTGCCGGGCCCAAAAACCTGTTCGATGCGTTGATCGTCGCGGTGGCCAATCAGTTCAGACAGCGTCTGGATAGCGGCTTCAGGGTTTTCAAAAACGACCTGGGATGGCTGTTGGCTGCAGGAAGACAGCAGGGCCGCCAGGAACAGGGTGGCGATTGCAGGAACGATGCGCTTGATTTGTGAATTCATTGTTTTCTCCTCGCTCTCAGCGCCGCCGTCCGCCGCCACGACTCATTCCACCCCTCGAGCCGCCGAACGAGGTCGTCCCCCGGCTATTAGCGCCACGGGAACTGGACATCCGGTCGGTCGATGGGCTACGAGATCCACTGAATGCTGAACTCCTGTTGCTTGCACTTCGATTCGAAGTTGATGGGCTGGTTCTTGAAGATCCCGCGCTGCGATTAGCGGTCGATGGGCTGGTTCTTTGTGCTGCCGTGCTGCGGTTACTGGTCTGTGCGCGGTTGCCGGTCTGTGCGCGGTTGCCAGCCCGGTTCGCGGTAGTTGCGTTTGAATGACCCCGTGCCTGGTTGTTCGTGACCCGGTTTGAACCTGAACTGGCGCCAAACTTCTGCGCCACGTTGGAATTGCTGTAGTTGACGCCCTTACGGTGACTGCTGTCGTGTTGCCAGGCGGCCGTGCCGCTTCGGCCCCCCTGGGCATTTACCCGGTTACCACCATTGATGCTGGTGTTGCGATTGAAGTTATTTTGGCGGTTGATATTGATGTTGACATTGTTGCGGCCCCAGCCCCAGCGGCAGCCGCCCCAGATTGCAGCGCCGACCACCACACCAGCGCCAAAGGCCACAAAGCCGGCGCCTGGCGGGTACGGGCGGTACCAGTAGGGGTAATACCAGGATGAATAACCCCAGGTAGGGCCGTAGACAACGGTTGGAGAATAGGTCGGTACGTAGATCACTTCAGTCGACTTTGACTCGATTACGATGATCTTGTCTTCCTGTTGCTGGACTGTCTGCTGCTCCGTTGTCTCCAGGTTGCCCGCATCGTAGGCCAGGCCGCGCATCCGCTGCACGGTATCCAGGAGGTCGTTCTGCTGGGCCAGGAACGCGTCACCCAGGTCCTGGGTCCAGTCCAGGTTCTCGCTCATCTGCTTGAGCACGCTGGGCAGGGTTGTCATTGATTTGACGCTTGGGTCCCAGTCTTTTTCTTTCAGGGCTTCGTCCAGGGCGTCACCCTTGAGATCCGGTTGGTCCCTGATCCAGCGGTCCGCCTCGACAATCTCAAGCGGATAGGTCGAGGCCATCAGGATTTGCATCAACAAGGCGTCCGGGTACAGGGCGATCGGGGCGGCCAGCTGTTCCAATTGCTCCGTTGAAAAGCCGCTTTCGGTTGCTGGCGTCGACTGAGGGACAGTTGCCGGCTCTGCGGATGCTGCTGACAGGTCCGTTTCGTCAGCCTGCGCCAGCAGGTCCGCCGTTGTCAGATCAGTGTTCGCAACAGCCGGAAAGCACTGCAAAATCAACGTGAAAAGCATGGTTGGTAAGGCCACCAATGACCAGGGCCCGGTCCGGGTTCGATGCAGTTTCATGAGCACTTTGCCTCTCTTTCAGAGTCGTGATTATCCATCGACCGGTTCGTTGAGTCCACCCAGCCAGATCAATCATTCGTTGCACCGCAGAATATGCGGCAGTGGAACTCGTAATTTTACCGGCATTTCGGAATCGGAGCGCAAAAATGATTATCGTCATTATTCCCGGGCAACTCTAAAGATACACAGCGCCATTTCGGGCGACCAGGCGGTGTAGCTATGTCACTCGCGGAAATAGACCACTTGATGCGAGTTGGCCATCAATTGGCCGGCATCGCTCCAGATATCCGCGGTCTGGTCGAAGTACCCGTTCCTGAAATTAAGTCCGCGTGCGCTACCGAGGATGTATCGATCAGCCTGCGCGCTCAAAAGCGCCTGGTCTGCATGGAAGTAGGTCGTCATCGAAACGGTGCCTGCGGGGACCAACCGGCCAAGCCGCAGGAAAACCCTGGGAAAGAAGCAATCGCAGATGGCGGCAAGGGAAGTGAAGGTCAGTAGTCGGGATGGTTCGTCGCGAACCCACAGCCTGCTCAACGACTCGGACTGTTCACAGCCATCGAGCGCGGACAGTCCGCCGTCGGCAAAACGCATGTCGTAACGAGAGACCCACGCCGGTGTCCTTTCCAAGGATATCTTTGGCAACTCCCTGGGTTCTGGAAGTCGGGTTGGGGCTTCAGCTTCCGTTGCTGACCAGCCTTCACGACGCCGCGCGAAGACGGCCGTCGCCACCGCTTGTATCGTTTCGCCCTGTACCAGGTTGATCGACCAATGCTGGGTGGAACGGTTGGTCCGAACGGGCTTGGCCTGTATTTCAAAATCCCCATCGGCAACCGGGCCTGCAAAGTTTACCGTCAGTGCGATGGGCTCGCCCAATCGCTCCGTGTGCAGCATGGCCGCCTGCAGCAAAATCGCATTGGTGATGCCGCCGAAGGGACCGACCATGTTGGCGTAAGCCGGACTGGTTGCCCCGCGAAAACGATCCTTGCCGAGGGGCGTCAGTTCGATTGCTTCGTCGAATGGGTGCATGAGTGCTTGTGGGATCGGGGTAGCGAGTCTTATATCTTAGTCGCTTTGTATACCGTTGGGCAAAGCCAGATACCCGTGAAGATAGCGCCGCTAAAAAATGTATATGATTTTGAAAAATAGAAAATATTGGTGCCGAAGGAGAGACTCGAACTCTCACTCTGTTTCCAGAACCGGATTTTGAATCCGGCGCGTCTACCAGTTCCGCCACTTCGGCATGAGGTGGGTTCTTGCGAGGCGCAAATTATAGCCCCGCCTCGGTATAAGGGCCAGTGCTTTAGAGGGCTGTCGTCTTCCGGCGTCTCTGCTCAGTCAATGTTCTTCAGGTAAGTCTCTACGGCCGGGAGGAATCGCTTATAGTCCACGAGGAAAGAATCATGACCCTGGATCGATGGCAGCATCTCCAGGTGGCAGTCTACGCCCTTGCGGGAGAACATCTGGCAGATTTCCTTTTGTTGATGCGGCGGCCACAGGAAGTCGGTTTCCACGCCGATGACCTTGGAGGATTCGAGCTCGATATCGGTAAAAGCCGCCTGCATGTTTTCATAGCCATCGCTGATGTCGTACCAGTCGATCGCCCGTGACAGGTACAGGTAGCAGCAGGGGTCGAAATTGCGTATGAATTTGCGCGCGGCCGACTCAAGGTAAGATTCCACCGAGAAATGCATGCCGAACAGGCGTTCGTTGTAGCGGTCCTGCAGTTCCCGCCCGAATCTTTTGCGCCACTCGGGTTCTGAGCGGTAGGAGATCATGCCGAGCTTGCGCGCGAGGCGCATGCCGGTCTCCGGCCAGTCATCATTGGTGTAAGCGCCGTCTTTCCAGTGCGCATCCCTCACGATCATTTCGCGCTGCAGTGAGCGAATCGCAATGCCGAAGGGCTCGGCCCGTGCGGCCGTCGATATTGCCAGGAAGTGCCGCGATATGTTCGGGACGTGTTTCATCAGAGCAAAACAGCTCATCCCGCCCATGGATGGCCCCACCATCGCACGCAGTTGCTCTATTTCCAGGCTTTGCAGCACCAGGTGAGCACCTTTGGCGATATCCTGGATCTTCAGATCGGGAAACGACAGCCGGTATTGGCTGCCGGTTTTTGGGTTGATGCTGCCCGGGCCGGTCGAGCCTTTGCAGCTGCCCAGCGAATTCACACAGATGACGTAATTGCGATCGGTGTCGATCGGCTTGCCCGGCCCGATCATGGGCTCCCACCAGCCGTCCGTTGGGTCTTTCTCGCTGCTGGCGGCATGGGCGTCAGGAGAGAGGCCGGTCAGGATCAGGATGGCATTGGAATGGTCGGAATTCAGCTCGCCCCAGGTCTCATAGGCAATGTCAACGCGGGGGATCTCTCCGCCGCTGGCGAAGCGAAACGTTTCTTCGACGTGCAAAAATTGGGTTGCACCGCGTTGCGCTGAGCTGATATGAAATGCTGCGTTCATGGGAAGTAATGATACATTGTGTGATGCCTGCCGGCACAAGGATTATGAACAAGTCGCGTCCAGTAAACAGTAACCAGAAGGGCGTTCATCCGCGTCTTGACGACGTGCTGTCCAGGCACCTTGCCAGTGAATGGTCACAACCCTTGCACCCACCCTCGGTGGCGGCGTTCCGGGCGCTCGAACCACTGGTCGATTTCCGGAAAGAGAAAATTGTGCTCGATTCAGGCTGTGGAACCGGCCAAAGCACCCTTCTGCTTGCCGATTCCCTGCCGGATTGCGTTGTCATCGGTGTTGACAAATCTGCAGCCCGGCTGTCCCGTACAGGGTCAGATGTTTTTCCCAGGCGGGAAGAAAATGTGGTTTGGCTGCGTGCCGAATTGACGACATTGTGGCGGCTGGCGCTGCAAGCAGGGTGGCGCCTGCAGCGGCACTACCTGCTGTACCCGAATCCCTGGCCCAAGCCCGGCGCTTTACAGCGGCGCTGGCACGCCCACCCGGTTTTTCCGGACATGATCCGGCTGGGCGGGCGGTTGGAAATGCGCTGTAACTGGGAGATTTATGCGCTGGAGTTCGCGCAGGCTGTTAACCGTGTGCTCGGAGTGAATGTTGCGCCGGGCTCGCCGCCGGAGCAGCCGCTAATGAGCCCGTTCGAACGCAAATACCGCAACAGCGGCCACCGGCTCTATTCGGTGGTCGTTTCCTGCGATTCCAGCGGGGTGAAGTGATCTACACCGGTCAGGCTGTTGTAGATAAAAATTACCAGCTGTTCGGGCGTGATCCAGATTTTACCCAGGGCCTCGTCCCACTCCGCGGTAGGTTTGGCGGCCACCACCTGGTCGAGGTTCATGCCCTGGTCGATCAGCGCCTGCACATTGTCACGGGCTGCAGTCAGGAACGCGTGATACCCGGTCAGCCCCTGCAGGTTGCTCATCGGGCCGTGGCCGGGAATGACCTGGGTCTCCTCGTTCGCCAGGCTCATGCCCAGTTCCACTGCCGCGATCATGCCCTGGACGCTGCCGCCGCCATCGAGGTCGATATAGGGGTACAAGCCGTTGAAGTAAATGTCCCCCATGTGCAGCACGTTACTGGCCGGAAAATGAACGATGCTGTCTCCGTCCGTATGGCCATGCGGAACATGAGTCACCTTAACGGCCTCACCGTTCAGGTGCAGGGTGACCTGGTCGTTGAATGTGACCACCGGCAGTGATTCTTCCGGCCAGGCGGGCGTGGTTTCATTCCAGAAGTGATTGAACTGGTCGGTGCTCATGCGCTGATGAATATTGTCGTGCGCGATGATCACGGCGCCGCTCTTGCCGATGGCCTCGTTGCCGCCGACATGATCCCCGTGGTAATGCGTATTGATGACGAAACGGATGGGCTGTTCGCTGACTTGCCTGATGGCAGCCAGCAGCTGCTCAGTCAGTGGTTTGAGCTGGTCGTCGATGATGAAGACGCCGTCGTCACCGGAGGAAACGGCAATGTTGCCGCCCCGTCCCTTGATCATGGTTATGGTGGGTGACAGGGTGGTGGGGATGTACTCTACCTTATCTTCCTGCGCATTCAGTGCGGCTGGCAGTGATACCAGCAGTACCGTTAGTGCACAGGCCAGGGCGGCGTGCCGGGAAAATTGATGCATGATGACCTCCGTTTTAGTTTGGCGGTCATTCTACCTTCTGATTGATCACCAACTCCACGCTTTCAGTAGAATCCAGCGAAACCACCACGGGCAGACTCTGCCAGTCGCCCGGTCCCGCGGTCGGTGAGCCGGTCAGTGATATTCTCGCTTGCAGCTGCACTTCGGTTTCAGATGAAATCTGGCGTTCCTGCATCATGCTGTTCTGGTCGCTGATGGTGATATCCAGCGGCAGAACCGGGTCGATGATCCGGCGAACCCCCAGGGGTGGACCCATTGCCGGCCCCGTTGAACGAATCATGACATATAGCACACCGCCCGAAGGTATTCGGGACCTGGAAGCATCATCCGCATTAACGGCGACCTTGATTCCCGGCCAGGCGCCGTCAGCTTGTGCCGCCACGGGGGTCGCTTCAACGGCTGTCGCTTCAACAGGTGTTGTTTCGACGGTCTGGCCCATACGTGACCGGGCTTCATTGATCTGGTTTTGCACCGACTGGGCTACATTGCTGCCAGGTTCGACCTGTTCCAGCAAGGTTTCCCAATATTCGACCGCGAGGGCCTCGTTTCCAGCTTGCGAAGAGGCGATGCCCATCAGCCAAAGGGCCTTTTGCATCCCGGGCTGCAATTCCAGTACGCGCTGCAGGCTGCCGACCATGTCGGGCGTGATCCGGCCGTCAGCGGTCATGAAAATCCGGGTCTCGACCAGGTCAACCATCACTGTCGGATTATCGGGAGCGATGCGGTTCGCAGTCTCGAGCGCTTCGAGGGCTTCCGGGAAACGCTGCGTTGATTTTAGGGTGCGGGCCAGCAGAATCCAGCCATCCAGGCTTTCCGGGCTTTCTGTGAGCCTGGCGCGCAAACCGGCGATCATGGAATCCATTTCCGCGGCACCGGATGTGTGCGCTTCGTTTGCTGCCGCCTGGCGCTGCGGCGTCCGCGTCATATCCAGGGCAGCCGGGGTGCCGAATTCTTTGTAGAGGCCTATCGCGGCGGCCGGCAGCAGGAACACCATCGCAAGCGCGAGCGGTTTCCAAAGCGACCGGGCACGCAGAAGAGGGGATAAAGTGATCAATGCGGCTGCAAAAAGCACCGCTACGGCGATTGTCCAAAACACTGGTGTTATCCCTCTTGCCTTTGGGTTGCAAGTTGACGTTTGCGGTTGCGCACGGTGAAAAGTATGACGATGGCGCCAATACCCAGCAAAATTCCGGGCATCAGCCACAGCAGAAGCGTATTGCCTCCTATGGCAGGGCGGTACAGCACAAAATCACCGTAGCGGTCTACCAGGAAGGTCTTGATTTGCTCGTTGTCCTGTCCGGCCATCATCATTTCATGGATTTCTTCGCGCAGATCCCGCGCCAGCTCTGCATCTGAGTCGGCGAGGTTCTGGTTCTGGCAGACCAGGCAGCGCAGTTCCAGGGTCAATTGCTGAAAACGGGCTTCCTGCTCTGGTGTGTCAAAAGCCAGGGGTTCCTGCGCAAAGGCGGAACCCGACAGCACCAGCAAAAAGAGGGACAGCTTGATCCATTTATTCAACATAGTGTTTCGCTTCCTTACTGCCCGATTCTGGGCAGAATTTCCTGCTCGATGACTTCATAGGTCATGGCGCCGATTTGCTTGAAAACCACGTTACCCTCGGCATCCACCAGGAATGACTCGGGGGCTGCATAAACCCCGAAATCGATGCCGGTCCTGCCTGAAACATCGGCCAGGCTGAATTCATAGGGGTTGCCGAAGCGACGCAGCCACTGTTGTGCATCCGCTGCTTCGTCCCGGTAATTCAGTCCAATCACACGAACGGCGCCGGATTCAGCCAGGTCCGTGATAACCGGGTGCTCATAGCGGCAGGTCGGGCACCAACTCGCCCAGACATTCAAAAGGAACGGCTTTCCGATCAGATCTTCAGCACTGACTGTCCGGTCTTCCTGCCCAAGCACCGGCAACGCGAAGTCCGGCATTCTCTTGCCGATCAGGGGCGAAGGTATTTCGGTTTTGTGATCCGCGATTTTCAGGCCCACAGCCAGCAGCAGGCCAAGCGCCAGGAAAATAATGACGGGGAGCAGTCTGCCGATCATGCCGGTGCCTCCTCGAGACGGCCTCCGCTGGCGGTGCCTGCAGATTTGCGGGCAGTTGCAGCGCGGCGGTAGCGCCGGTCGCTGGCAGCCAGGAAACCTCCGGCCGTCATCAACAGGGCGCCCAGCCAGATAAATCTAATGAAGGGCTTGTGGTAGATCCGGATCGCCCATGCGGTACCGCTGTCATCCAGGGATTCGCCCAGTGACACGTAGAGGTCGCGCGTCAGTCCGGCGTCCAGTGCTGCCTCGGTCATGACCTGGCCGCTGGGGTAGCTGCGTTTCTGGGGATACAGGCTGGTGACGCGCTCTCCGGACTGATACACGATGAACTCGCCCTCATCGGCCATATAGTTCGGCCCGCGTACACTGCGGGTGCCTTCGAACACGAAGTTGTAGCCGGCCAATTCAAAAGAGTCGCCCGGCACCATGCGCAGATGCTTTTCGGAAGTGGTTGGGTTGGTCAGCGAGGCGCCCACCAGGAACAAGCCCACGCCCAGGTGAGCCAGGATCATCCCGGTTTCACCGCGCGAGGGTCGCTGGCCTTTGACGGCTGTCAGGCGCTGGCCGTAGTAACGAATGCAACTGGCAATGATCCAGAATGCAGCGGCTACACCAGCAATTCCCCAACCGCCTGCATCGGGCAGCCAGAATGCGGTTATCGCACCGCCCAGCACGCCCATAAGCGCCGGGAAAGCCAGTTCCTTCAACAGTCTTTTCAGCTTGTCTTCCTGCCACTTGGTGTAAAAGCCGAACGGCAAAAACAGCGCTATTGGCACCAGCAGGAGGGCGAACAGGGTACCGAAGTAGGGCGGTCCGACCGAGATTTTTCCGGCGTCCAGGGCATCCAGCAGCAGCGGGTAAAGCGTTCCAATCAACACCATGGCGGCGATCACTACCAGCAACAGGTTATTGATCAGCAACAGCGTTTCGCGTGACAGGCCGGCAAAGTTGCTGCCCTGAACCATGCCTGGTGCGCGGATGGCGAACAGCAACAATGAGCCGCCAACCACCACGAAAAGATAGGTCAGGATGAACACGCCGCGGGTCGGGTCTGATGCAAAAGCATGTACCGAGGTCAATACACCGGACCGCACCAGGAACGTACCCAGCAGGCAAAGTGAGAATGCGGTTATCGCAAGAATCAGGGTCCAGTTACGGAAGGTTCCGCGCTTTTCGGTGACTGCCTGGGAGTGGATCAGGGCCGTGCCGACCAGCCAGGGCATGAATGAGGCGTTTTCTACCGGATCCCAGAACCACCAGCCGCCCCAGCCCAGTTCGTAGTAGGCCCACCAGCTGCCCAGGGCAATACCCAGGGTCAGAAAGGCCCAGGCGACATGGGTCCACGGGCGCGACCAGCGTACCCAGTCGCGGTCGACCTGCTGTCCCAGCAGCGCTGCGACGGCAAAGGCGAATGCGACAGAGAAACCGACATAGCCCATGTACAGCATCGGCGGGTGAATGATCAGCCCGGGATCCTGCAGCAACGGGTTCAGGTCCAGCCCGTCGGCGGCGGAGGGGATCAGCCTTCCGAATGGATTTGAAGTGAAAATCACGAACATCAGGAAACCGCTGGAAACCCAGCCCAGTACGGCCAGCGTACGCGCCCGGAAATCGTCCGGCAGCTTCTTGCTGAAAATGGCGACGGCGAACGTCCACAGGCAGAGAATCAACTCCCACAGTAACAATGAGCCTTCATGCGAGCCCCAGACAGCGGAAAACCGGTATTCCATCGGCAGTAGTAAATTACTGTTTCGCGCCACGTATTCCACCGAAAAGTCCTGGGTAACGAACGCCCAGGTAAGAATCACGAAAGCTGTCAGGATCAGGAAAAACTGCGCAGTTGCAGCAGTCTGGCCTACCCTCATCAGCCGTTCGTTTCCGGTTGAGGCTCCGATCAGGGGAAGGATACCCATGAGAATGGCGACCAGCAGGGCGCCGATCAAGGTGACTTGTCCGATTTCAGGAATCATTCGGGGTCCTTAGGTGTCTTCATTTGAGAGTGAAATGTGGCCTGATTCTTCAAGTGCGTCGGCCACTTCCGGCGGCATGTAGTTTTCGTCATGCTTGGCCAGAACTTCCGACGCATCGAACGTGCCTGCATCGTTCAGCGTACCGCGGGCGATCACGCCCTGGCCTTCGCGGAACAGGTCCGGCAGGATGCCGACGTATTCAACCAGCACCTCCTGGGGACCGTCGGTAACGACGAATTGCGTGGCCAGGCCGCTTTCCTGCCGCTCGACCGTTCCCGGTTTGACCAGTCCTCCGAGCCGGAATTGCCGGCCGGGTGGAATAGGCTGCATGGCCAGGTCACTGGGACTCTGGAAATACAGCATGTTTTCCTGCAGAGAATAGAAAGCAATCGTGCTGGCTATGCTTACGCCTGTCATGATCAGGACAACGGCTATTAATCTTCTTTTACGAGTTGGTGTCACTGGAACGTTCCTCAATTTGAATAAGTCGCCGGATGTCCCTGGTGATGGACTTTTTCCGGATCAGGGGCGCCACGGCGCACCACAAAAGTACGACGGTGCCAATGGAATAGGCGGCCAGGATAAAAGGCATGTGGCTCATTATTTCTTCTCCCTCAGAACTTCGCGAACCCAGGCCTTACGCACATCCTGCTCGAGCAGTTTTACCCGGGCGCGAGTCAACAGGTTGGCAGCGTAAAAGAACTTGGCGGCGAAGGCCATGATCAGGAGAGGCCAAAGAATACTCGAATCTATACTACTGCCCCCCATCAGGCTGATACTGCTGCCCTGGTGCAGTGTATTCCACCATTTGACCGAATAGTGAATGATCGGCAGGTTGACTGCGCCTACGATGGCCAGCAGGCAGGCCGCGCGGGCCGCTTTGCGGGGTTCATCGATGGAGTTGTACAGGCCAATCACGCCGAGGAACAGGAACAGAAGCACCAGTTCGCTGGTCAGTCGAGCGTCCCAGACCCAGTAGGTTCCCCAGGTGGGCCGGCCCCACAGCGATCCCGCGGTCAGCGTCACGATTGTGAAGGCAGCGCCAATGGGTGCGCTGACCATGGCCAGAATCTCCACGATCCTGATCCGCCAGACCAGGGCGATGAATCCCATCACGGCCATCGAGATATAGATCAACATGGACATCCATGCAGCCGGCACATGCAGATAGATGATCCGCACGCTTTCACCCTGCAGGTAATCGGCGGGCCCCTTTACCAGGCCGAGATATAACCCCCACGCTGTCAGGGCTATGAATAAGGCCCAGAACCAGGGAATGAGTTTACCGGTGAAATCATAAAACCATGGCGGCGAGCCGAGCTTGTGAATGAACATCACGAGCGCGTTCTTCCTGGGTTTTGTCTTGGTATCTGTTTTTGAGGTCATGACAGGCTGATTTTGAGGGCTGCGGCAGCTGCGAACGGGGCAAGCGTCACCGATGTTATAAGGCCCGCAATCAGCAGGCCCAGGAATTGCGTGTAAGGAAGGCCGTCTGAGGCTGCCATTACCGCGGCGGTTGCGATGATCAAGATGGGGACATACAGCGGAAATACCAGCAGTGACAGCAGCTGGCCGCCCCGCTTCAGACTGATGGTCAGGCCAACGCCGATCGAGCCGATCAGGCTGAGTATGGGTGTGCCAAGCGCCAGGGTCATGATCATTACGACCAGCGATTCTGCCGGAAGGTTCATCCACAGCGCCAGCAAGGGTGACAGCAGCACAATCGGCAGGCCGGCTACCAGCCAGTGCGCGACGATTTTGGCCAGCGCAATCAGGGTCAGCGGATGTCCGCTGATGACGAATTGTTCCAGTGTTCCGTCTTCGAAGTCCGAGCGGAACAGGGCGTCGAGGGAAATGACCGTGGCCAGTAGTGCGGCGATCCAGATCACGCCGGGCGCAATCCTGGCCAGCAACTGCGGTCCGGGACCGATTCCCAGCGGAAACAGGCTCACCACCACCAGCAGGAATATCACCGGAAACAACAATTCAGTGCGGCGCCGGAAAGCCAGCAGGAGATCGCGCCTCAATAGTGCGAAAAATGCATTTGACAGGCTGCCGCTTACCGGTTCGGCGTTCACGCGGCAGCTCCTGAAACAAGGTGGAAATCGTGGGTGCGGTCCCACTCAGGCCGGTGGACGCCATGCGTTGCCAGCACGCACGCGCCGCCGGAGCGCAGGTGATTGTTGAGGATTTCATCCACCAGAACGACACCTTCGAGGTCCAGGTTGGAATACGGTTCATCCAGCAGCCAAAGCCGGCTCTCGCTGACCAGCAGGCGAGCCAGCGCGCAGCGCTTGCGTTGCCCGGCGGACAGCGTGCGCGCCTGTTGCTCCGCCACCCGTGTCAGGCCGACCTGCTCGATCACTTCCTCGCAGCTGCGACCAGACATACCCAGGAAATCCCGGATGAAACGCACGTTTTCCAGCACACTCAGATCATCCTTGATGCCCAGGTAATGACCGACATAGGCCATGACGCCAAACCGGTTATCGATGGTGCCGGAAGTGGGATAAAGAACACCTGCGAGAACCCGGATCAGGGTCGTTTTTCCGCAGCCGTTTGCGCCGGTAACCAGCAACAACTCCCCGCTATCCAGCTGGAAGTTGACCGGGAGAAAAACCGGCTCAAAATAGCGTTCGAAAACGATTTGTGAGGCAACAAGCATGAAGTTCCAAGTCGTATATTTTCGTTGTGGCGCTATGCTACGTAATTGACGTTGGCAAGTCCAAGGGAATCTGGGCATACAAATGATTCAGATCAACGCATCTATTATACGTAATATTTTCAGTCAAATTCCGGTCTCTCCAGGTCAAGCGTTTAAATCCGATTAAAGGTATAGTGCGCATGCATTTACGTGGGTGGAGCCCAGATGAGCCAGTATGATTTTGACCTGTTCGTAATCGGCGCCGGATCCGGTGGAGTGCGCGCTGCGCGCATCGCGGCTTCGCACGGCGCACGAGTGGGCATTTGTGAAGAGAGCCGCGTGGGCGGCACCTGCGTGATTCGCGGCTGCGTGCCGAAGAAACTGCTGGTTTACGCCTCTCATTTTGCCGAGGATTTCGAGGATGCCCGTGGTTTTGGGTGGGACACAGGGCCCGCGACATTCAGCTGGCCAAAACTGATTCGCGCCAAGGACAAAGAAATCGACCGGCTTAACCAGGTGTACCTGCGTTTGCTGTCCGACTCGGGTGTAAAGCTTTTCCAGGCGCGCGGTTCATTCATTGACGAACATACGCTCCAGGTCGGCGAGGAAAAGGTCACGGCGGAACGCATACTAGTTGCCACCGGCGGTACACCATGGGCGCCGGATATCCCCGGTATCGAATACGCCATCACTTCCAATGAAGCGTTCGACCTGGCAGAACTGCCGCAGCGGGTTGCCACGGTGGGTGGTGGGTTCATCGCCTGCGAGTTTGCCGGAATATTCAACGGCATGGGATCTTCCGTCACTCAAATTTATCGCGGCGACGCGGTCCTCAGGGGGTTCGACCAGGACGTGCGCAGGGTGGTGAGCTCCGAACTGGTCAAGAAGGGCATCAACCTGAGATTGGAAGAGGATATCAGCAGCATCGTCAAGACGGACTCTGGCCTGCAGCTGACGCTGAAGAGTGGCGGGATACTTGAGGTTGACCAGGTCTTGTACGCAACGGGGCGGGTTCCGCTGGTGCGTGATCTTGGGCTGCGTGAAATCGGAGTCGATGTCCGCGCAGACGGCCGCATCGTCGTCGATGATTACTCCCGCACCAACATCGAACATATTTTTGCGGTTGGCGATGTCACCAGCCGGGTCAACCTGACGCCGGTTGCTCTTTATGAAGGCCATTCCTTCGCTGATTCGGAGTTCGGTGGCCGGTCGCGCCCCGTGAACCATGAATATGTGCCATCGGCCGTGTTTTCGCAGCCGCCGGTGGGCACCGTGGGTTACACCGAAGAGGACGCCATAACCCACTTCGGGCCCGTTGACGTATACCTGTCCGAGTTCCGCCCGATGAAGCACACGCTGTCGGGGCGGGATGAAAAGACATTAATGAAGCTTATCGTGGAACGTGAAGGGCAAAAAGTGGTCGGAATTCATATCGTGGGTCCGGATGCCCCGGAGATTGTCCAGGGCTTTGCCGTCGCGGTAAAATCAGGACTCACAAAAGAACGATTCGATTGCACGATCGGGATACACCCGACGGCGGCCGAGGAATTGGTTACGATGAGGAATCCAGCCAGGAGCCACGGATGACGAGGGAAGTGAATACACGAACAGGTCGGGTTCTGCCCGTTAAACTGAACATTATTTTCGGGGTGCTGATCAGCCTGTCTCTGCTCTCCCCATTCGCGGTTGCACGGGACGCTTCCAGCGCGTCAACGGCGCTGAAACGCTATGTGGTCGAATTGCAGGATCCGCCGCTGGCCGGATACGAAGGGCAACTGCTGTCCGTAGAGACGCCCGACGGCAAAATGCGTCTCGATGCAACGTCCGCGAGTGCCACCGGCGAGCTCAAACTGGATGTCAGTTCGCTCGCTGCAGTGGGTTACCTCGAGTTTCTGGTTAAACGTCACGAAGAATTCAGACAGGAAGTGTCCTTGCTTCTGGGCCGCAGCATTTCGCCCGTTCACCAGTACCGGTTCGCCAGTAACGGGCTGGCGCTTGATATTTCTGCTGCCGAGGCGGAAATCCTTGCGGCATCTCCTCTGGTGAAGTCGCTTGAGCGGGATAAAAAGTACCAGCTGCAAACCTACGCGGGTCCCGAGTGGATAGGGGCGGGTGAAATCTGGACCGGCGACGCCGGGTTCGCTGAAAAACGCGGTGAAGGCATCCTTTTCGGGACAATTGATTCCGGGGTCAACTGGGAACACCCGTCTTTCGACGCTCAGTCTACCGACGGCTATGTGCACACCAACCCGCTGGGCGGCTACCTGGGCCTGTGTAATGATCCTGAATCCGGCGCCCTTTGCAACGACAAGCTGGTCGGGATCTACGATTTTGTCGAAGATGACCCCGATACCGAAGATGTCGTCGAAGAAAATACCAACGGAAAGGACAATGACGGCCACGGCAGCCATACCGCATCGATTGCAGCAGGAAACCGGGTTAATACCTTTCTGGCTGGCAAAATCAACGCAACCCTGAGCGGGGTCGCGCCACGGGCCAATGTCATTTCTTACCGGGTTTGTTACATCGGTGAGCCGGTCAGCGCAGACAGCGGCGCCTGCCAGGGTTCGGCCATCCTGAAGTCTATTGACCAGGCGGTCGCCGACGGCGTTGATGTGATCAACTATTCAATCGGCTCCGATGCCAGCGATCCCTGGCGGATCGGAAGTATTGCGAGGGCCTTCCTGGTCGCCCGCAACGCAGGCGTTTTTGTCGCCACTTCGGCGGGCAACGCCGGCCCCAATGAGGGAACCATCGGCTCTCCGGCCAACGCGCCCTGGGTGATTGCGGTAGGAAACGCCACGCACAACACGATCTACGGCTCTGTCGTCAGCGACCTGGCCGGAG
>Ga0316197_10001425_pt1 | contig 17060 bp, 14 predicted proteins | sample OudBiesiAoxic_MG_FD_204939 | JGI IMG/M metagenome (GOLD analysis project Ga0316197, IMG submission 204939) | Coastal sediment microbial communities from Oude Bieten Haven, Netherlands - site A oxic | ecosystem: Environmental > Aquatic > Marine > Coastal > Sediment | place: Netherlands... | reverse complement strand
TATCGCCCATGCCGAGGAGACCAGCGTCCCGCAGCTTGCCTGCCCCGGTCCAAGCCTGGCCCCGATGGTTAATAACCTGCCGGACCGTTCCAAATCACATATATCCGTTAAAACCCGGCAATTTGATGCCAGGAAAATGGGAATGGCCGTAGCCACCGACGATGTAGAACTGCGTCGCGCAGACCAGTTACTGACGACAGGGCTGCTGCAATACGACACTCAGACCGAAACCATCACGATGCCGGGCAAGGTGTATTACGAAGATTCGGTCATGTATATCAACGGCACCAGTGCCGAATACAGTTTCATCGAAGAGAACGGTAGTTTTATCGATGTCGACTATGGCCTGGTAGGTTCGAGTGCAAGGGGTAGCGCTACAGAAGTCACTGTTGAGTCGGGCAATAATTCAGTTCTGCATAGATTGCAATTTACGACCTGTCCGGGAGAATCGCCTCAATGGCTGCTGAAGGCCAAGGAGCTTGAACTGAATTTTGAAGAGGGCGTCGGAACGGTAAAGGGCGGCCAACTCGAGTTTTTTGACATACCGTTTCTTTACCTGCCATATATGACTTTCCCGATTGATGACCGGCGCAAGAGTGGTTTTCTTTACCCGTATATCAGTACCGCGAATGACAACGGTTTTGAATTCAGTATTCCCTATTACTGGAATATCGCACCGGATCAGGATGCCACCTTCACACCCCGATATTTCACCGAGCGGGGATTCATGTTGACAGGTGAGTACCGGTTTTTAACGCCACGCACCGTCGGTGAGCTCGATTTCGATTACATGCATGATGACACCAAGACCGGTGAAACCCGCTTCCATTACCGTTTCGCCCACAATGCCCAGTTCACGCCGCGTTGGAACAGCCAGTTTTTAATTGACAGGGTCAGCGATGACCAGTACTTCCAGGATTTCAGCAACAGCCTGGCGTCAGCTTCAAGGCAATATCTGCGAAGCAAATATGGTATCTATGGCAGTGGACGCCACTGGCAACTTCGAGCGTACATCGATGACTTCCAGGTGGTTGATGACGCGGTTAATCCGCTTAATAAACCCTACACACGCCTGCCGCGTGTAGTTTTCGACCTGGATCAGCCCCTGGGATTCCAGGGCCTGGGTCTGCAGGTGGATGCGGAACTGGTCTATTTCGACAGGGATATCGGTGTTACGGGCACGCGTTTCGATTTATACCCGCGTTTTGAGTGGAATATCGAAACCCACTGGGGTTATGTGAGGCCCAGTGCCGGTTACCGCTATACGGTTTACGACCTTAACCGGCAAGGTCTGCCGGGTGATGAATCACCGAAGAGAGGAACCGAGATCCTCAGTTTTGACACCGGCGTGTTTTTTGAGCGCGACAGCAAGAATGGAAATTTGCAAACGCTGGAGCCACGATTGTTTTACCTCTATGTGCCGTACAAGGACCAGCAGGGCTACCCTGATTTCGACACGGCACCATTCACATTCGGTTTCAGTCAACTTTTCCATTACAACCGCTTCACCGGTGCAGATCGCCAGTCAGATGCGAACCAGTTAACGCTGGCACTGACCACACGTTCTATCAACCAGATAAATGGCCGTGAGTTGTGGAGTTTGAGCTTTGGCCAGATACTTTATTTTGAGAACCAGCGGGTGCTGTCGATCGATGATACGCCGTTACTCAGTGAAAACTCATCACCCTTCATTGCCGAATTCATAGTGCACCTGACCAACCGGCTCAGCGCACGTGTTGCCACCCAGTGGGACTGGCAGAACAGTCAGTTTGACGTCGCCGTACTGGGTGCCTCCTATACTGCCCGTAGTGGTTTGCGTCTCGGTGCGGAATACCGTTACCGGCGCGGCACGGTTGATCAGTTCGACATTCGCTACTACCAGCCCATTAACGAAAGCTGGCGGGTTCTTGGCCGGGTAAACTATTCAATGCTGGACAACGATCTGCTGTCGGCTGAAGCAGGGTTCGAATACGATAGTTGTTGCTGGGCGCTGCGTTTGGTGGCCAAGCGCTTTCTCAGAAACCGTGAAGGCGACCACCGTGATGCAATATACCTCCAGTTGGTACTCAAGGGGCTGGGCAACTTCGGACGCAAATCCGCACCGCTTTTTTACGACCTTGCCTATTGATATTTAGCAGTCCCCGACTGCAGGATACACGGGATAATTAATGCTCAAAACACCGGTACAGACAAACCACATACTCGAAGGGGTCCGTTATGAGATTCGCGGCGAACTGGCCGCGCGTGCTGTTGCGCTCGAGCGGCAGGGTTATGAAATTATTTCCCTGAACATCGGAAACCCCGGTTTATTCGGTTACCGCACGCCTGAGACCATGCGCCTGGCTATGATTGAGAACCTCGGTCAGAGTGAAGCCTATTGCCATCAGAAAGGCGTTTTCCCGGCCCGTGAAGCCGTGGTTATGCAACAGCAGGGTCGTGGCGTGATGGATGTCACGGCAGATGATGTTTTTATGGGCAACGGTGTCAGCGAGTGCATCGACCTGGCCCTGCGGGCGCTACTCAATAGTGGTGACGAGGTTTTGATCCCGAGCCCCGATTATCCCCTGTGGAGTGCGTCGGTCGCACTCAATCACGGCACGCCGGTTTATTATCGATGCCAACCGCAGAATGGTTTTCAACCCGACCCGGATGAAATTCGCAGCCTGGTGACCGAACGCACCCGCGCGATTGTCCTGATCAACCCGAATAACCCGACCGGTGCGGTTTATAGCCGGGAGTTACTAGAGGAGATTGCGGCGATCGCCGAACAAAACCGCCTGGTTGTGTTCAGTGACGAGATCTATGACGAGATGCTCTACGGCAGCGCTAAACACGTTCCTATGGCAACGCTGGTACACGATACCCTGTGCGTAACATTCAACGGACTTTCAAAAATTTACCGCGCCTGTGGCTACCGGGTGGGGTGGATGGTTTTTAGTGGTGACAGGGAAAACGCCGGAGACTATCTGCACGCCGTAGAACTGGTCGCTTCCTTGAGGTTGTGCGCCAATGTTCCGGGCCAGTGGGCCGTACAGACTGCGCTGGGCGGTTACCAGAGCATTCACGAACTGACCAAACAAGGCGGTCGTCTTTACCAGGCGCGTCAGGCCATCATTGACGGGGTTAAAAATAGTAAATTTATGTCTTTACACGAACCCGATGGCGCAATGTATGCGTTTCCCGCGATTGATACCAGTTTGTTTGATTCATTCGATGACCAGGCCTTCGCGATGGAACTGCTGGAGAAAAAACACGTGCTGATTGCCCCGGGCAGTAGTTTCAATGTGCCCTACCGAAATCACTTTCGTTTGACCACCTTGCCGACCGAGCGAAAAATGCATTCGGTATTTGAACGTATAGAGGAAGTCCTGGAAAGCATGCAGGAAAGGTGAGAACCGGGTTAATCTCGGCAACGTTTGTCACCAGTATCGGTTAAGATAGCGGGTTAGGTTTCATGACAAGCAACTTTTTACATTTGTTACAATCTAATACCGGACCATGGAAACGGCATAATCCCGGAGATAAGCCTTTATGAGAAGTTTTAATTACCCTGCAGTTTGGGTTATATGCATCGCCCTGTTGTCGCCACTGGCAAGCAACACGGTCATAGCGCAGAACACTACACAGATCGACTCTATCGTCGCCCTGGTGGACGACGATGTCATACTTCGTAGCGAACTTGACATTGCCATTAAGGGAATTGTCGATAGAATTCGCCAGCAAGGTGGCGACCTGCCGCCCCGGGGCCTGCTTGAAAAGCAGGTGCTCGAACGCCTGATTGTCCGCCGTTTGCAATTGGTCCGGGCATTCCAGACCGGTATCCGGATCAGTGATGCAGATATCGACCAGTCGATGCTGATGCTCGCTGAACAAAACAAGATTTCACTGATGCAATTACGCCAGCTGATCGAAGCTGACGGTGAAGACTTTGCCGAGTTCCGCCAGAATATCGGTGAAGAAATGATGACCGAGCGTCTGCGCCAACGGGTAGTCAACGGCATGGATCCCATTACCGAGACCGAGATCGACATCCTGTTGACATCCGACACATTCAACAGCGGCGAGTACAATATTTCACATATCCTGATCTCCCTGGGTGATGGTTCAACACCGCCGCAGATTGCCGCACAGGAAACCAAGGCCAACAACGTTTACCAGCAACTGGAAGAGGGGCTGGATTTCGCCTCTGCAGCCATCAGTTATTCAGATTCCCAGGAGGCTCTGGAAGGTGGTTTCGTCGGCTGGCGTGATCTTAATTCAGTGCCGGTGGTTTTTTCTGACGCGATCAAGAACATGAGGGCGGGCCAAATGACAACACCGATCCGGAGCCCTGCCGGTTTTCACATCATCAAGGTCAATGATTACCGTGAGCGTAGCCAGGTGATGATTACCGAATTCCATGCCCAGCACATCATGATTGAAACCAATGATCTGATTACCCCCCGCCAGGCGATGGATCAAATCCGCGATATTCACCAACAACTGATCGACGGTGCAGATTTCGCAGAACTCGCGAGAGAATATTCCGATGATATTTCCAGTGCCAACCTGGGTGGTGATATGGGCTGGATCCAGCCCCAGGCTTATGGCGAGCGTATAGGTCAAACGCTGATAGCATTGCAGGATGGTGATATCTCCGAGCCCTTTCAAACCGAAGCGGGCTGGCACATTATCGAACGTCTTGGCATGCGTGAGAAAGACGTGACCGTGGAGTCATTACGCAATGCAGCGCGCGGCAACCTGCAGCAGCAGAAAGTGGATATTGAAGTTGAGAAATTCCTGCAGGAGATGCGCGACGAAGCCTTCGTGGAAATCAGGCTGGAAAGCTGAACGGCTCTTGAGTCGCGGCAACAAAACCATGCCACTTACATTGTACGACTCGAGTCATGATTAAGAATGTCCCGGTCCTCGCCTTAACACCGGGGGAGCCTGCAGGCGTTGGGCCGGAATGCACCATACGCCTGGCCCATGAACACCCTGAATTACGCCTGCTGGCGGTTGCTGACCCCCAGTTACTGGCCATTGCCGCCAAAGTCCTGGACCTCGATGTCAGCATCAAATCATGGCAACCGGGGGACGAGGTACGCGCCGGACAACTCAGTTGCTACCCCATAACTTTATCCCGACCGGTCAAGCCAGGCCACCCTGAACCGGCCAACGCAGCCTACGTGGTGGACACCATCAAATCTGCCGTCAGGCTGGTACGAACCGGCCACGCGGCGGCACTGGTGACGGGGCCGGTGCACAAGGGTGTTATTAACGATGGCGGGATCGCTTTCAGCGGTCACACCGAGCTTCTGGCAGAATTGGCCGGACTGCAAAAGGTGGTCATGATGTTAACTGCTGGAAGCCTGCGTGTTGCACTGGTCACTACCCATTTACCACTGCGGGATGTGCCCGATGCCATCACCCTGGAAAATGTCAGTAGCAGCCTGCGTATCACCCACCAGGAATTGACCACGCGTTTTGGTATCGAAGATCCGGTTATACAGGTACTGGGTCTGAACCCGCATGCCGGAGAAGGCGGACACCTCGGTACCGAGGACTCCCGGATCATTCAAAAGGTAATAGACGAATGCAGAAAAGAGGGTATCAATGCCGTGGGGCCGGTGCCTGCTGACACGGCGTTCACCCCCACCCGCCTGGAAAGCTGCGACGCGGTACTGGCCATGTACCACGACCAGGGCTTACCAGTGCTCAAGCACGCGGGCTTTGGCAAAGCGGTCAATATCACATTGGGTCTGCCCTTCATCCGAACATCGGTAGACCATGGTACCGCCCTGGATATCGCCGGTAAAAACCTCGCCGATGCCAGCAGCATGTATACCGCGGCCATGGCTGCAGTGGAGATGTGCCGTTGAGACACAAGGCACGAAAAAGATTCGGCCAGAACTTTCTGCATGACCAGCAGGTCATCGACCGTATCGTCAACAGCATTGCACCAAAAGCGACTGACTTACTGGTCGAGATCGGACCGGGTCAGGCGGCACTGACCAGGCCTTTGCTGGAAAGCGGCGCTGAACTGCATCTCATAGAGCTTGACCGCGACCTGGTGGTACACCTGGAAAAAGAGTTCTCTTCTCACCCCAACATCACCATACATTCCTGCGATGCACTCAGGGCAAACCTGCCGGAATTGACCGGGCACCGCCCATTCAGACTGATCGGAAACCTGCCTTACAACATTTCCACGCCCCTGATTTTTCACGTGCTGCAATGGAATGACCTGATCTCAGACATGCACTTCATGCTGCAAAAAGAAGTGGTTAGCCGCATGGCTGCAGCACCGGGCAGCCGCACTTATGGCAGGTTATCGGTCATGACCCAGTACCGTGCTGATGTCATACCACTGTTTGATGTGCTGCCGGAAAGCTTTTCACCGGTACCAAAGGTCTGTTCGAGTATTGTCCGCCTGAACCCACTGACAGAGGCACCGGTGGATGCGGGTTCCTTTGATAACCTGAAGAAAGTTGTCACTGCTGCATTTTCCATGCGACGTAAAACCCTGCGAAACAGCCTTCGGAGTGTCATGGACGAGGATCAAATCATTGCCGCAGGCATCGAACCAGGTCAACGCGCGGAACAACTCAGCCTATCGCAATTTGCCGCATTGGCACGGTCACTACAGTATGATACGAAGTAAGTCCCAAACCCATATGCAAAAGGCATTGGTTATGAGCAAAGACATTCCAGTTCATGTTGTTGCACAACCTGAATTTTTAGGACGGCACGAGGATAAGTTTGCCTTCGCCTATACGATATTTATTACCAATCGCTCTGACCGGAACATCACGCTTCGAAACCGGCATTGGATCATTACACATGCCAACGGCTCAACAGAAGAGGTCATTGGAGATGGCGTGATCGGCAAAACTCCTGAACTGGCTCCGGGTAAATCCTACAGTTATACCAGCGGAGCGCTAATCCCCACTCCGGTAGGCTCGATGCGGGGATCTTACGGGTTTGTAACCGACAGCGGTCAATCCTTCCGTGCAGAGATTCCCGAGTTCACTCTGCAATCTCCCGGCGCACCGCTTCATTAAGCCCTCGGCTAAGTCATGTCCACCTATCTGATTGGCGACATCCAGGGATGTTACGATTCATTGCAGCGGTTGCTGGAAACCATCCACTTTGACCCCGAAAATGATCGCCTTTGGTCGTGTGGTGACCTCGTTAATCGAGGTGGCAAATCGCTGGAAGTGTTACGCCTGCTAAAAAGCCTCGGGCCTTCGGTCAGTGTCACATTGGGCAACCACGACCTGCACCTGATGGCAAATTATCACCGCAACCCCAGTGGGGGTTCGGGCTTCCCGGAATTCGATGCCATATTTGCAGCACCGGATTGTGATTCGTTAATCGAATGGCTGACAACCTACCCGCTGGCTATTTGGTCCGAAGAATTTCAATTATTGCGGGTTCACGCTGGCGTCATCCCCCAGTGGGATTGGCAGGCAGCGATCAGTGCCAGCAACGAGGTATCCGCAGTCCTGCAATCCGAGGAGCGTGGTGAGTTTTTCAAACGCATGTATTCCAACAAGCCGAGACTCTGGCGTGATGAAAGAACCGGTTGGAAACGCCTGCGCCTGATCACCAATATTCTGACCCGGCTGCGTTTTTGTGACGAACTGGGACGCGGTATCTATAACGTGTCCGGTCCACCCGGCTCTCAACCAAATCACTACAAGCCCTGGTTTAAACACAAGCACCGGCAAACCCGGGATATCACCATCGCTTTCGGTCATTGGGCCGCACTGGGATTACGAGTAAAAAAACGCTACTACGCGATGGATTCCGGATGTGTATGGGGTGGCAGGCTAAGCGCCCTTAGACTCGAAGACCACACTATTTACCAGGTTAAGAGTTTAGAAAACTGATAGCAGTTGGTCTACCCATTGTGGGCGCCAAGGCTGCACAGTACACGCGACCCAGCGCCCCTCCACTTTGAATGAATTCGAAAATAGCCGAGCTTGTAAGTCTAATCAGTAGTGCGGCTTAGCTCGATTATCCGATAAGCAAGTGGGTTGCTGTCATCAGCCGGATACTTAGTTTCCGATGTCTGTGACCATGTCTGATCATCCCATTCAGGAAACCAGGTATCGGCCTCAGGTTCGATATCAATCAGGGTTAGTACCATCCGCTCTGCAAGTGGCAGGGCCAGCTTATATAACTGACCGCCTCCGATGATCATGACTTCGTCGCTTTCCGATTTCGCAGCAGCATCTTCAAGTGAGGTGGCAAGGTCGACACCGTCGGCGTGGAAGTCAGGGTTTCTGCTTACAACGATGTTTTGGCGGCCAGGTAGTGGCCGGCCGATGGCTTGCCAGGTCTTGCGTCCCATCACGATGGTTTTTCCCATGGTGACTTTCTTGAAGTGTTGTAGCTCTGCCGGAAGATGCCATGGCATGCGGCCTTCCATTCCAATGGCCCGGTTTTTGCCCATGGCTGCTATCAGTGTCAGGGATTTTTTCATGCTAGATAGAGATGGGTGCCTTTATGCCCGCGTGGCACTGGTAGTTCTGCAGGTCGAAGTCATCATATTCAAACTCGAACAGGTTTTTTCTGTCAGGGTTGATCTGCATGACCGGAAGTGGGAATTCATCCCGTGATAGTTGTTTATCGACCTGCTCCAGGTGATTCAGGTAGATATGCGCGTCACCCAGCGAAATAATGAAGTCGCCGGGTTCGAGTCCGACCACCTGGGCGATCATCATGGTGAGTAGCGAGTAAGAGGCGATGTTGAAAGGCACACCTAGAAAAACATCAGCGCTGCGCTGATACATATGGCAACTCAGCTTTCCGTTGGCTACATGAAATTGAAACAACATGTGGCACGGCGGCAAGGCCTGCAGGCCGGCCTGCACATTTTCCTGTGGGCTCTGTGTCTCATCCGGCAAGGCCGCAGGGTTCCAGGCCGAAATGATGTGACGTCGGGAATCCGGCCGGTTTCGCAGATCGTCCAGTAACAGGCTTATCTGATCAATGTGCCTGCCATCGGGTGCAGGCCAATTGCGCCATTGATATCCATAGACAGGGCCGAGGTCACCATTTTCGGTCGCCCACTCATTCCAGATCGAGACCCCGTTTTCTTGCAGGTATGCAATGTTGGTATCACCTTTTAGAAACCACAATAATTCATAGATAATGGAACGCAGGTGCAGCTTCTTGGTGGTTACACAGGGGAAGCCTTCTGACAGGTCGAAGCGCATCTGGTATCCAAACAGGCTGATGGTGCCGGTACCGGTTCTGTCTTCCTTGCGACTGCCCTTATCGAGAATATCCTGTAATAGCTGCAGGTAGGTTTTCATGTATCCAATTTAACCCTGTGTTGATGATGCGGCGGCACTCTTGGCAAACCACATAATGATAAAACCGGCAGCGATCATCGGTAAAGATAAAAGCATCCCCATGGTCAGCCACTGCATGGCGAGAAACCCCATATGCTGATCCGGTTGACGGAAGAATTCTGCAATTAATCTGAAAACACCATACCCCAACAGGAACAAACCGGAGACGGCAGCACGCGGTCTTGGCTTGCGGGAGTACCACATCAGGATGATGAATAATGCCAGGCCTTCAAGACCCGCCTGGTACAACTGACTGGGGTGCCGCGCCAGGTGATCGAGCGCACCGGAACGCCAGGCCTCTTCGAGTGCGGCGGTTTCACCGTCCCTGAAGCCGGTTGATTTGGCAAATATCATGGCCCAGGGCACATCTGTCAGGCGGCCCCATAATTCGCCACCGACAAAGTTTCCCAATCGACCAAATGCAAGCCCGAGCGGAACCATCGGTGCGACAAAATCTGATATCTGCCAGAAAGATCGTTTTGTTCGCCTGCCGAACAGTAACATGGCGATGATCACACCAAGCAACCCGCCATGAAATGACATGCCACCGTCCCATACCTTGAGTATTGAGAGCGGGTTCTGCGCAATCATATCCGAGGCGTAGAACAGCATGTAACCAATGCGGCCGCCAAGAATCACGCCAAGCATGCCGTAAAACAGCACGTCGCTGACGTCCTCCCTGCTCCAGCCCCACCAGGGCTGACGCATGGCACGGCGGTTGGCGATGTACCAGAATGACAGGAAAGCCAACAGGTACGTTATGCCATACCAGTGTATATCCAGCGGGCCGATGGAAATCGCAACGGGATCGAAATTGATCAAATAATACTTGGCTTGCACCGGGCTATTTCCTTCGGAGGTAACATTAGAATCGCAGGCAGCATATGACAGACTCAGGGTACTGGCAAGCAACGTCCGGTTACAAAATGCAAACAGCTTTGAAGCACCAGACCACGATGTTGGGGTACACTGCTATCCGTTCTGAGCAACTACACAATATTTGGTAACAAAATATGCTTGAACTTGCTTTGCCCAACATGCACGCCCTGGCTGTGATGATCATGATCGTGATCGCACTGGCACTTTTTACGCGTGAAAACATTCCGATGGAAACCACCAGCCTGGTAGTACTGGTGGTACTGGCGATCGGCTTTCAGATTTTTCCTTTTGAAGCGGATGGCCGTACTCTCGCACCCAGTGAATTCTTTGCAGGTTTTGGTAACCGTGCCCTGATCGCAGTATCCGCCCTGATGATCGTAGGTCAGGGGCTTATCAGTACCGGGGCGCTGGAACCGGTGGGACGTCTGCTGGCCAGGTTATGGCGAAAGAGCCCTGCCCTTTCACTGCTGCTGACAATCGTTCTAACCGCAGTTCTCAGTGCGTTTATCAATAACACACCCATCGTGGTATTGATGTTGCCGCTGTTAATCGGCGTGGCAGTAAAGACCGGTTCAGCACCTTCCGCCTCTCTTATGCCGATGGGTTTTGCCAGCATCCTCGGCGGCATGGCCACAACCATTGGTTCATCAACTAACCTGTTGGTGGTCAATGTCGCTGCCGATATGGGTATGGCCCCCTTCAGCATGTTTGATTTTTCAGTGCCGGTTATGATTGCAGGCTCCGTGGCACTGCTCTACCTGTGGTTGATTGCACCAAAAATTCTGCCGAAACGTCTGCCCCCGATGAACAGGGGTGTGTCGAGGGTATACACCGCGCAAATCAGGTTAAACGACAACAGCCCGGTCATCGGGTTAACACTGGCAGAAGCGATCGCGCGCACCGGTGAAAACGTCAAGGTGGAAACCATCCAGCGTGGCAAGGGTGTATTTATCAACCCCCTACCCGATGTAAAGCTGCGCGAAGCTGACCGCATCACCACCAGTAACACCCAGCAGAACCTGAGGGAATACGCACGGCTTCTGGGTGGCAAACTTTACACCGACGATCATGAAGTCGATGCCAGCCACCCGTTATCAACAGACGGAACGCAAATTTCTGAGGTTGCCATCACGCCGGCTTCAAGCCTGAATGGCGTGACCATCGGCAACGCCGGATTGCTGGCACGCTTCGGGCTCAGGTTGCTGGCATTCAACCGTTTTGAAGGCATGGAAGGCCGCGAATCCCCCGGTCTTGATGAAACACGCTTGCGGACCGGTGATGTTCTGTTGGTGCAATCAACCCTGGAAAACCTGGCCTCACTCAAACAAAGTCCCGATTTACTGATTCTGGATGGAAGTATCAAACTGCCAAGGGCAGGCAAGGCACCCATCGCGCTGGCCGTGATTACCGGCGTAGTGGCACTGGCCGCGACAAAGATCATGCCGATTGAGATCAGTGCACTGCTGGGCAGCCTGGTATTGATTCTGACCGGTTGCCTGAACTGGAAAGATGCCATAAATGCACTCAGCACCCAGGTCATCCTGATCATCGTATCTTCATTGGCACTGGGCTTGGCATTGCTCAAAACCGGGGGTGCGGACTACCTCGCTAACCTTTTTGTTTACATCACCTTCGGCGCACCGCCATCCATCGTGTTGATGAGCCTGATGATGATGATGGGTGTTTTGACCAACGTGGTTTCCAACAATGCTGCAGCCGTCATAGGCACGCCGATTGCCATTGGTATCGCACAACGTCTCGGCCTGCCACTGGAGCCATTCGTGCTGGCCGTGCTGTTTGGTGCCAACCTCAGTTTCGCGACACCGATGGCCTACCAGACCAACGTACTGATCATGAACGCTGGCGGATATAAGTTCGGAGATTTCGTGCGCGTTGGTGTACCCCTTACTATCATTACCTGGCTGATATTAAGTGGTGTACTAATTTGGGCGTATAGTCTTTAACCGTCATTCCCGCAAGGAACACATCCATTATGAATGAACCCAGTAAAGCAACCGGCGTCATCCGTACCGGTGCCTATCCTGAACTCACCGTCACGGCGGTTCTGGTCGGCTATTTTCTCGGTGCGATTATTGCGGTCAGCATCGGTTATGCCGCATTGATTCTCGGCTTTTCCATCGAGGGTTCAGAGCTCGCTGCCATTCTGGGTTTTGCCATATTACGTGGCATGTTGCGACGCAACTCCATTATTGAAAACAATATCGTGCAGACCATTGCCAGCGGTGTTAACGGCGCTTCCAGCGGCATGATGTTTTCTGTGCCGGCAATTTTCATACTCGGTTATGGCATGGACTTTAACCCTATATTGATGACATTCGGTGCCATTGCCGGTGCCTTCATGGGTATCGGTTTCATTATTCCCCTGCGCAAACAGATGATTGATTACGAACGGCTTACCTACCCCGGTGGTGTTGCCGTGGCCACCATTCTCAAATCCCCCGGTGCGGGCATACAAAAAGCCATGTTTTTGCTGGTAGCGGCCACCGTCAGTGGCTTCTTGCATTTTATGAGCCAGTCAACCGGTGTTGAATACTGGGACCTGGGTGGCATGCTCGGTTGGCCGGAATACATGAATGGCATCTGGTACCTTTCGCTTCTTTCAGTGGGTGTGGGTTACATCGCCGGCAAGGGTGGTGTCGCATTTATCATTGGTGGCTACGTCTGCTACTGGATACTGGCACCTTTGTTAAGCCATTTTGGTCTGTTTCCGGTAGAGCCCGAAACCAACACCATCATCAACGACCCTGACAGCCTGCGCTTACTGCTGTACCGGCCGGTCGGTATCGGTATGTTGATCGGTGGCGCCGTGGCGGGCGTGGTCGTGGCATTTCCAATGATTCTCAGTGCGGTGCGTAGTATGCAAAATGCCGCAAAGTCGAATTCGGCCATGTCCAAGGATGAGATGCCGATCAAGCTGCTTTATATTGGTATCGGCGGTGCCACCATTTTGCTGATGGTCATAGCAATATTATCCACCGAAAAAATGGGTATCGGCCGTGGTCTGCTCATGGCGGTAGTGGGTACCTTGTGGATATGGATTGCCGGCGTCATTTTATCCGAGGCCATCGGCCGGACCAACTGGTCACCGCTTTCCGGTATGACGCTGATTGCCGTCACGCTTCTGATCATCATTTCCAGCGGTCTCGATGACACCCGGGCCGCCGTGGTGTCAGCCATCATGGTAGGCGCGGCCGCCTGTGTTGCAATGTCGCAGGCCACCGACCTGATGCTGGATCTTAAAACCGGCTACCTCGTGGGTGCCACACCCCGTCAACAGCAATATGGACAGTTCCTGGGCGCCTGGCTGGGGCCCATACTGATCATGATATTGATATTTGTTCTGCACGAAGCCTATGGGCTTGGTGGTGACAAGCTACCCGCACCGCAAGGCCAGGCACTGGCCAGTATGGTCAACGGCATCATCGGTGGCGACGTTCCCAGTCAGAAGTACCTGGCCGGCGCGGGGCTTGGTGCACTGCTGAGCCTGGCATCCCCCGGTCTCGGAATTACCGTGGGACTGGGTTTCTATCTGCCATTCAGTATCGTGCTGACCTACAGCATCGGCACGTTGTTGCGGGTACTTTCAGATTGGAAACTGGGTGATACATTTGCGGAAAGCACGGGAATCCCGATCGCAGCGGGTGTCATTGTTGGCGAGGCACTGGTTGGTGTTGGTTTTGCCGTCTACATGATTCTGGGGGCCGTATGAATACCAAGGCACTTTCACTGCTTACCATCATGGTCGCCTTTTTGGCCGGCGCGTTCATCAGCGTGCTGCACCCCACACAGGTTAACTGGAACTGGTTTGTACCGGTCATTGTCGTGGGTATCGTGGCGCTTTTTATCTATCGAAAGGCACATCACGTCGAAGCCCGGGCAAGTCATCGCCTAAGCGGGAATCTGCAGATTCTTCAGACCAGCCTGACCAACATCCTGGGCAACCTGGAAACCCTCAATAACGACTCGGTTAATTTGCCGGTCTACGAGGCCCGTTTTGAAATTGACAGGTTACTCCGTGAAGACCTGAATAACTTTGCAAATGCCCGTGAAAGTATGAAGCATGTCTTCGGGTTGCAAAATTATGCGGACGTGATGAGTGCATTTGCTGCCGGAGAGCGGTATATTAACCGGGTGTGGTCTGCGTCAACCGATGGTTACGTTGATGAGGTCCGCAGCTATCTTGAACGTGCGACTCAGCAATTTAGAGACGCCGGATCGCTGTTTGCCCGGTTACAGCAACAGTACGATTCAACACAGACTCCTGCCGAGTAAAAAAGGAGTTTCAATTTAGTTTAAATGAGTGATTATTGCGATATACTGAAAGTTCGACTGACTATATAACATGTTTAATGCCATAGCGATTGACGGAATGTACCTCAATTATATAGAGTGTGCCGTCTGATCATTTCCTTCAACAAATTTTTTAAGCCATTGAGACGAAGCATGCTAAACAAAAGAAAGATTACCTGCCTAATGTCCTCAGCCTTCATTTATGCCGTCGCCGGTCTGTCTACACAGGCATTCGCTGCAAGCATTACCGAAGTCATGCAGGAAGGGGAAAACCGCGCTGATGCCAACGCAACAGCACAAACCCAGATTGATTCGGTTTCCGATCAAACTGAAAAGGTCATAAACGACTACAGGACAGTGACAAAGGTTGTCGACGGACTTAGAGTCTACAACGCCCTGTTACAGACGCAGTTGGATAACCAGGAAGCAGAGATGCAAGCCCTGACAGATTCCATCGCCAATGTCGCATTGATTGAACGGCAGATTGTTCCCTTGATGATCCGCATGGTTGACGCACTGGACGAGTTTGTTCAGCTGGACACACCATTTCTTAAGAAAGAGCGTACAGATCGTATTGCACGCTTGCGTGAAGTCATGGAACGCTCAGATGTCTCTGCAGCTGAAAAATTCCGCATCGTTATTGAAGGTTACCAGATTGAAAACGACTACGGTCGTACGATTGAGGCCTACAAAGGCTCAACCGAAATCGATGGCAACCAATTGGAAGTTGACTTCCTCCGTATTGGACGCGTTACGTTGCTGTACCAAACTGTCGGCGGTGCTCATACCGGCGCCTGGGATGCTACACAACGCCAGTTTGTCGAACTCCCACCTGCGGTTTACCAGAAGCAGGTTTTAGACGGTCTGAAGATCGCACGTAAACAAGTTGCACCGGATCTACTCGTCGTACCCGTTGCCGCACCAACGAGGGCAATGCAATGATTAGCACAATTAAGAAAATCGGCCTTGCCAGTGGATTGATGCTGGCGTTCACCCTGTCAGCCCAGGCGGCTACATCTATATCGTTGGATGAGCTTCTGCAACAGGTTAAAACCGGTCGTGTGACCGATGCAGCTGAAAGCAAAGCAAGACTCGACGAGTTCCGCGCCAACCGTTCAACACAGGTCAAATTGTTGAATGACGAAAAAGCCGAACAAACCCGTCAGGAAAATAATTCAGCACGGATGGAAGCGCAGTTTGAAAGAAACGATCAGCAAATCCTTGTTCTTGAACAGGCTTTCCAGGATCGTCTCGGTGGTCTGAAAGAGCTGTTTGGTGTTCTGCAACAGGCATCCGGTGATGCGCGCGGTCAGTTTGAAACATCACTGACCCAGGTACAGTTCCCCGAACGTACCGACTTCCTGCTTGATTTTGCAAAGAAGATGGGGCAGTCAAATCGCCTCGCTTCACTTGAAGAAATTGAACGTCTGTGGTTTGAACTGCAACAGGAAATGACCGAATCAGGCAAAGTTGTGACCTTTACCACCAACGTTGTGAACTCCATCGGTGAAGAAAACCAGCAGGAAGTCACCCGGATTGGGTCGTTCAACGTTCTATCCGAAGGCAAGTACCTGGAATACGTTCCAGAGACTCAACGCCTGGTTGAGTTGCAGCGTCAGCCACCCAGCCGTTATACCGGCCGTATTGGTGATCTGACCAGTGCTGACGCCGGCATGTTTCCGATTGGTATTGACCCGACACGCGGTCAGTTACTTGGCTTGCTGGTACAGTCACCCAGTCTGATGGAACGTATCGACCAGGGTAAAACTGTTGGTTACGTGATCATCGTTCTCGGTATCTTCGGTGTTCTTATCGCCATCTGGCGCGTACTGATTCTGTCCGCAGTTGGTGCCAAGGTTAACCGCCAGATCAAGCATATCAACGAGCCTAACACCAATAACCCGCTTGGCCGCGTCCTCAAGGTATCCCAGGATAGCGCCGATGCTGATATTGAAACCATTGAGCTGAAACTGGGTGAAGCCATACTCAGGGAAACACCCAAGTTCAACGCCATGTTGCCATTGCTGAAGATTATTTCGGTAGTTGCACCGTTGCTTGGACTGCTCGGAACAGTGACGGGTATGATCGTAACGTTCCAGGCTATCACGCTGTATGGTGCCGGTGATCCGAAACTGATGGCCGGTGGTATTTCAACCGCCCTGGTTACTACGGTTCTCGGTCTGGTTGTGGCTATCCCGACGGTATTCTTGCATACGCTGGTTTCCAGCCGGGCCAGGAGACTGACCCAGATTCTGCAGGAAGAATCCGCTGGCATGCTCGCCGAGCTTGCCGAAGGTAAACATAAAGCCGCATAAGGTAGTCATCTCATGGATTTGATTTATTACTATCTGCCCGCACTGGAAACCATCCGTGACTTCATGGAGCTCGGTGGAGATGTACTGTTTGTAATCGGCTTCCTCACGTTGTTTATGTGGATGCTGGTTATCGAAAGACTGATTTATCTCCGTGCAGGACATAAACGTCTGGCCGCAAAGGCCCTGTTCCTCTGGGAGTCTCGTAGTGATC
>Ga0316197_10001424_pt1 | contig 17061 bp, 16 predicted proteins | sample OudBiesiAoxic_MG_FD_204939 | JGI IMG/M metagenome (GOLD analysis project Ga0316197, IMG submission 204939) | Coastal sediment microbial communities from Oude Bieten Haven, Netherlands - site A oxic | ecosystem: Environmental > Aquatic > Marine > Coastal > Sediment | place: Netherlands... | reverse complement strand
GGTTTCAAAAATGACCGTTCAGCCAAGTTTTCTCATTATAACCCAAACGCCTTCGAATGGCGGAAACGGTCCAGAAAACAAGGCAAAACGCGCAGTCCGTGATTGTACAAAAACGACATCGCGATAGGCTCAAACGGCGGAATAGAAGCATAATACCGGCATCACCGCCCCGACCCTATTCTATCGGGACAGGCCGGAGCACAATCATGAGGCAAGGGCGCAGTGATTTGCACCGTCAAGAGCGCTCACTCTACTATACAACTTTGACAGTCACCCTTGACCTGACGCGCCACTGTGTTTGACTGTCCGCGATGCGCCGATCCGACGCACAAGAACAACAGCGGCAAACCCGCATCACCTACCGGCTGCCACGAATGCAGCCACCTACAACAGAGAGGAAGAATAATGAGTTTTCTGACACGTACTGGTAAGCCACTACCGCAGTCCATTCTGGACTCGGCTGAAGCGGCCAAGAAGAACCCGGTCAACCGCCGCGAGTTCCTTGCGCTGGCAAGCGCCTTTGGTGCAACAGCCGCGACAGCCTATTCCATGATCGGCATGGCAGCACCCGCTCATGCCGCAGCCCACGCCAACAAAAAGATGGGTGGCACCGTTCGCATGCAGCAGGAAGTGCGCGCACTGAAAGACCCACGTACCTACGACTGGTCCCAGATTGCGAACTTCTCACGCGGCTGGCTTGAGTATCTGGCGATCTACGAGAACGACGGTACGTTCTCTCCTGCCCTGCTGGAAAGCTGGGAGATCAACGATGACGCGACAGAATACACGCTGAACGTCCGCAAAGGCGTCAAGTGGAATAACGGCGATGATTTCACTGCCGAAGACGTCGCGCGTAACATCACAGGCTGGTGTGATAAGGACGTTGAGGGTAACTCAATGGCCGGCCGTTTCGCGACACTGATCGACGGCGACACCAACAAGGCCATCGAAGGTGCGATCGAGGTTGTGGACAGCCACACCGTCAAGCTGAACTTGCCCGCCTCCGACATCACCCTGATCGCTGGCATGGCGGACTATCCTGCGGCGATTGTGCCTGCGGACTTTGACGCATCTGATCCAACAGCAAACCCTGTCGGCACAGGCCCATACCTGCCAGAGTCGCTGGAAGTCGGCGTCAAAGGCGTTCTGGTCAAGAACGAAGGCCACACATGGTGGGGCACCGACGTGTTCGGCGGACCCTACATTGACCGTCTGGAATACATTGACTACGGCACTGACCCCTCCGCATGGATCGCGGCGGCCGAGGCCGAGGAAGTCGACGCCTTCTATTCTATGGAAGGTGAGTACATCGACATTATGTCCACGCTGGACGGCTGGGTTGAGCATTCCATCGCGACGGCTGCGACCATCGTGATCCGCCCTAACCAGCTGGCGGAAGTCGACGGCATGAAGCCATATGCAGACAAGCGTGTGCGTCAGGCGATCTCCATGGCTGTCGACAACAACGTTCTGCTTGAGCTTGGCTATGCCGGTCGCGGCATCCCTGCCGAGAACCATCATGTCGGCCCTATGCACCCAGAGTATGCTGAGCTGCCCCCACGCAAGGTTGATCCCGCAGGTGCTAAAGCCCTGATGGAAGAAGCCGGCATGGCAGACTTTGAGCACGAGCTGATGTCGATTGACGACGCGTGGCGCAAGGATACCACTGACGCCGTGGCAGCACAGCTGCGTGACGCAGGCATCAAGGTCAAGCGGACCATCTTGCCCGGCTCGACGTTCTGGAACGACTGGTCAAAGTATCCGTTCAGCTCAACCAACTGGAACCACCGCCCACTGGGCGTTCAGGTCTGGGCGCTGGCTTACCGTTCGGGCGAAGCCTGGAACGAATTTGGCTATGCCAGCGATGAGTTTGACGGCCTGCTGACCAAGGCACTGGCAACAGCGGACGTTGAAAAGCGTCGCGCGATCATGGCAGAGGCCGAAGCCCTGCTGCAAGAAGATGGCGTGACGATCCAGCCGTACTGGCGGTCGCTCTATAACCACACCAAAGAAGGTCTGGTTGGTGCAGAGCACCACATCAGCTTTGAGTACCACCCTGCACGGATGGCATGGACCGGCGACGCATAAGCCTCGTTTCAGTCAGTTTAGAGAGGGCCGCGCTCGTCGCGGCCCTTTTCGTTTTCCGAGAGATGTCTGAACTACCATCAGAATGATTCGGAGATCGTTAGCGTCTTATTGTCAGACGCAAGGTCAGATCCGCCGCTTGCATCTTAACTGATGCCAACCGCCGACAGGTCCCCGGTCTTGGGAAAGTGCAAAGCTGTTTGTAGCAAACTGCGCAATTCGCCTTTCCGCATTCCTTTTCCCAGCAGTCGTGCACATACTGGTCCAAGTGCATCATGCATGCGCGCGACCAGCGCCTCATCGGATAACTCAGTTCGCGCTACCTTGCCAAACCAAGCCTCTTCAAGGATCAGATCTTCGATAAGCGGATCAATCACTGCACCACCACCACCGGGATAGCGATAGTACCCCACGCCACCGCCTTTTCCCATACGCCCTTCCGCTACCATACGGGAAAGTACGGGCGTAGGGCGATCCGGCTGTCGCGCCAGCACCTTCTCAAGCCCAACCAGATCCTGTTCCTCGCAGGGGCCCATGTCATACCCCCACGCGGTCAATGCCTCATCCAGCTCCCAAGGGTTTGTATGGTGATACAAAAGGTCTTCGCCCGCCAGCCAGAATGCATCCTGAAGCGCAACGACGGCGTCCAAGTCCTTCATGTGCCTGGGTCGAGAAACCGCTTGTTGGCGATGACTGCCAAGAGATTGTTAAGCGATGACTGCACTGTCTTATTTGCCGTGTTCACCTGCGCCTCTGCCTGCGCATAAAGCGGTGTTCTCGCTTTGAGAAGCTCGCGCAAATGCGCCATCGCAGCCGGATTGCCCTGCATCGGGCGGTGATCGCCCTGCGCGCGGACACGCTGCATATGCTCTGGCGCGCTGGTCCTGATCCAGACCGTGTGGAAACGTTCAAGCAGATGGGCGTAGGTCTTTTCCTCGGCCACGATACCCCCTGCCACGGCAAGGATCACCTGGTCGTATTTCGCACTGATCCGCTCCAGCGCTTCGGCTTCCAAGCGTCGATACCCTGTGTCCCCATAGAACGCCATAACTTCGGCCAGCGGCATATCCGCATGTTCCTCAATGTCCCGGTTCAGCTCAACAAAGGGGATGCCCAGCGCCTCACCAGCCATGCGTCCCAGGGTCGATTTCCCTGCACCGCGCAATCCAATCAGGCAGATGCGCCCCGCACGCATCATCGCCGGGTTTTGCGGCGCCAGCAGACGGCGCACCTCATGCTGGATCTCCAGCGGGGCTTGCCGAAAGAGGACGGCCATCCGCTGCACATCGTGGTCCAACGGCACTTCCTCAGCCAGAAGCGCCTCGATCCTTACGTCAAGCGCTTCAGCCACCCGCTGCAACAGCATGACAGATATATTGCCTTCTCCGGCTTCAAGCTGCGCCAGATAGCGCGGTGATACGCCCGACATCTCGGACAGAACGCGACGGGGCAGACCCCGCTTTTTCCGTACCTCGGCAACGCGCGTGGCCAGACGGTCAATCAACTCTGAGCCCGGATCAGCAACCTTGGCAGGGTCGATCAGGCTGCGCATTTCAGTCAGGGCGTCGTTCTGTTTCGCCATATTGCCTCTCAAACCACGGCTCTTCACAAAACCGCGTCAAGCCGGACGGATGCACGGCTCAATAATTTGCCGCAGGTCGTCCGGGACAACCTGGCTCTTGAACTGATCCGCGATGGTGAACACACAAGTAAAAGTTCCCTCGAAACACAACGTACCGTTCTGTCGTCCTTTGACGGCAAAGGTGATCGACTTTGAACCCAGTTTCACCGGGTATGTTTCACACATCAGTTTATGACGCGGAGTGACGGGGCTCAGAAACTCCATCTCCAGCTTTACGAAAGGCGTGCCGATATTGCGATCCAACTCCATCTGGAACCAGCCATCACCGTCCAGATGCGTTTCCCACCAGCCGTTAATCGCATCAAGAGCGAAATATGGCAGCCGCGCGGTATAGGCGATCTTGGCCGGGTCACAATCGCCCCAAGTAACATTCACTTCATGGATATAAGGTTCGGCCGTCATTCAGTACGTTTCCACGTGATAGCGCCCGTCCTCACGCATGACGTCACGCATCGCCCTCCACTGCACACCGATGCTTTCAGAGATCGAGGTCAGAGCACGCTCTACACCCTCTTCCATCCCACGCAGACCACAGATGTAAATGTGCAGGTTTTCCTTCTGCAACAGTTCCGCGATCTCCTCTTCCTCGGCAACCATACGGTCCTGTACGTATTCTTTTTCCTGTCCCTCTTGCCGGCTGAAGACCAAGTGTTGTTTCAGCAGACTTTCCGGCACTTTCTTAAGCGGACCAAAGTAGGGCAGGCTGTCAGGCGTACGTGCACCAAAGAACATGGTCATGCCGCCCGTCGCTCCGCTCCGCTGGCGCTGCATGGTAAAGGCGCGCATGGGGGCAGACCCCGTTCCGGTGCAAATCAGCAGCAAATGCGCATCAGGCGTTGACGGCATCAGGAAGGTGGCACCGAACGGTCCTGTCACCTCAACCTCTGCCCCCTGCTCAAGATCGCAGAGATAGTTAGACGCCAGTCCCTTGTCCTCACGCTTTACCGTAAGCGAAATGTTGTGATAGCCCGGCCGCTCGCCATCGCGAGGGCTTGAGATAGAATAAAGCCGCGGCAGGTGGGGATTGCCATCCGCATCCGTGCCCGGTGGGATGATCCCGACGGACTGCCCCTCAAGCACAGGAAACGGCAGCGCACCGGGGTCAAGGATGATGTGGCGCACATCATGATCGGGATCCTTGGTCAGGCGATAGTTACCTTGGACCGTCATCTTGGCCGGTTTGCCAAGGTTGTACATGTTCACAGCCGGTTTAGCCGCAGAGGCAGGTGCCTTGGCCTTGCCGCCAGCGCCCTTGTGCGCTTCGGCCAATAGCGCCGCGACCGGATCAGCGGCTTCTTCATCGGCGCTTGGCGGCGCTACTTCTATGTCTTCCTGCTCTGGAAGCTCATCAAACGCGTACTGCTGTTCCAGCGTATAGGGGGTCTCGACTACGCGCCATTCATCGATAGAACCGGTCGGGCAAACCGGGATGCAATCCATGCAGAAATTGCAGACATCCGCGTTCACCACGACGTTATTGTCGTCATGCTCGATCGCGCCGATCGGACACGTCATCTCGCAGGTGTAGCAGCGGATGCAGATTTCAGGGTCAATCAGGTGCTGCTTGACGGGTGTGTTCATGCCGGACGGTCCCGCAGCACGATTTCAGGCAACAGCATTGCGTCGATCAAAGCAGCACAGACGCCCTGACACCCTTCGCATCCAACGCAGGGTCCGGGCAGTTGCGACAGGTCTTTGGCCAAGGCGCGACTGCGCGGAGCGTAAGCAATTTTCCGTTGCAATTGCATGAGAGAGGCTCCCTTTCGTCAAATTTGGATGCCCCGCCACGCCATGCGTGACAGGGCTAAAGGTTCAGGCCATGTGCAACTTCACATACTCGTAATCACCCGGTTTATTGTCGATCCCGACCTTGGGCGCGGCAATCCAGGACGCGTATTTGCCGGCTTCATAGCAAGGCACCATCAGTGACTGGATGAAATCACCGTCTGCCTTCGTGGGCAACCATTCATCCTTGCGCTTGTTCCATTCATCCGCCGACATGATTTTGCCATCCGGATCAACGGCCACGCTTGAGAACACACCGATCTGGCGGTGGAATCCTTCATGCGGCAGCTTCAGCTGGAAATCGACACCGGCCTTGGCAATCTGTTTGTTCCAGCGCCCCACACCACCAGCGGCGTCGCGGACATAATCGTCACGCAGCCGCATGTTGATCGCAGTCAGCGCGGGCACGTCCTCGGTCACGATCTTGCCCTCCTTAATAGAGGTCACCGCATAGGTGTCATTCTGAAGCTTGTGATCATCGTCGATCCGCTGCTCCATGTACCGGCCCTTGATGCCCGCATTGAAGGCGTTCGCCGCGTTGGTCGACACTTCCTGACCAAACAGGTCCAGCGACAGCGTATAGTGCAGATTCAGCTTTTTCTGGATCGTGGGCAGATCAATCACGCCCAGATCGCGGATCTTGCCCACGTCATACGGGTCAGTGATCCCCGCCTTGTTCATCGCTTCGACCGTGGCCTGAATGGTACGGCCAACACCGGTTTCGCCTACGAACATATGGTGCGCTTCTTCGGTCAGCATGAAGCGGCACGTGCGGCTGAGCGGGTCGAAGCCCGACTGCGCCAGCGATTCAAGCTGCATCTTTCCGTCGCGGTCCGTGAAATAAGTGAACATGAAGAAAGACAGCCAATCAGGCGTCTCCTCATTGAACGCGCCCAGCATCCGGGGTGCGTCTTCGGACCCCGAAGACCGGACCAGCAATTCATTTGCCTCTTCGCGACCATCCCGGCCGAAGTACTTTTGCAGCAGGTAGACCATGGCCCACAGGTGACGGCCCTCTTCCACGTTCACCTGAAACAGGTTGCGCATGTCGTAAAGCGACGGTGCCGTCAGACCGAGAAACTTCTGCTGCTCAACCGACCCGGGCTCAGTGTCGCCCTGAATGACGATCAGACGTTTCAGCATGTTGCGGTATTCACCCGGCACTTCCTGCCACGCAGGTTCGCCCATGTGCTCACCCATAGGGATCTTGCGGTTCTCAACAGCAGGTGCCAGCAGAACGCCCCACCGGTATTCCGGCATCTTCACGTAGTCGAACTTGGCCCAGCCTTTCGGGTCCACGCTGACAGCAGTGCGCAGATAGACCATTGATTCCTGAAAGTTCTGCGGGATCAGGTCATTCCACCAGTTGATATAACCGGGGTGCCATTTTTCCAGCGCTTTCAGCACCTTCTTGTCCTGAGACAGCCCCACGTTGTTCGGGATTTGCGTGTCGTAGCTTACATTGATCAGATCGAGCATTTCAGTTCTCCCTCATGAGCGGACGATACGTCCACCTTACCTTGTGCGTCGCGTAAGACAGGCATACTGCCCACCCTGCATTCAGACGCGTTCCATGTCGTATTTGCCGCGCACACCCGTGCCGTAGCGTTGCAGTGCCCCTTCGGGACCCACCGCATTGGGGCGCTGAAAAATCCAGTTCTGCCAAGCGGTCAGACGGCCAAAGATGCGCGTCTCCATCGTCTCTGGCCCCGCAAACCGCAGGTTTGCTTCCATCCCCGTCATTGCATCGGGGGAGAAACTCGCGCGCTCTTCCATGAAAAGACGCACTTCGTCTTCCCAGTCGATGTCATCATAGGCGTAGGTGACCAGACCCAACTCTTCTGCTGCATCCGCTTCCAGCGCCTCACCGATCGAACTCTTGAGCTTTTCCACCTGCTCAGGCGTACCCAAGAACCGTGTCTCAAGCCGGGTCAGGTCATTGCTCATCGGATAGGTGCCAAAATTGCCCTCGGACATGGTGACCGTCGCCAGCGGACGGTTATCCCCGTCAAAATCCTCAAGCATCATATAGCTGCGGTCGACCGACCACAGCAGTTCGGCCAGCGGACCGGCAAAGCATGACCCATGCTCAACAATCGCCACCAGCGACCGCGACGTCATATCAACCCGCTTCAGGACCCGCTTCCAGTATTGCAGCACTTCGTTGGCCAACCAATGATCCTTGTTTGCCAGCAATAGCGCTTCGTGTTCGATTACCTTTTCAGGATCGCCCTGCGTCTGGAATTCGATCAGGCCCAATTCTTTTTCGTTGTTGCGCAAGTGCAGGATCGCATCATCCAGCTCCCGTGCACAACGCAGCATCCATGTGGCCGCCCCCTCAGTCACAAACGCATCCATATCCGCAGGTGCGTCCGCGTCCGGCCCCTTGATCGTGAAGGTCGCGCGGTTCTCTTCTCGGTTCAGCGCAACTTCCACGGTCGAATAACTGACACCATCCTCTGCAAAGCTGCGCTCAATCGGTGTCAGGTCGATGCCTTTTGCAACATCAGCCTTGTCGGACTTCTCGGCAAACTCCTTGGCGCGCTCGACAACATTTTCGTCAAACGTCGAGTTTGGGAAAACTTCGTCAACCAGACGCCACTGCACTGCGCGCTTGCCACGTACGCCTTCCTCGATGGAACAAAAAACGTCAGCCAGATCACGGCGCACCTTGCGCTTGTCCGTCACACGGGTGAGCCCGCCCGTACCGGGCAGCACCGCCAGCAAGGGCACCTCGGGCAGCGCCACAGAAGATGTTGAATCGTCCGTCAGCATAATATGGTTACACGCCAGGGCGAGTTCATAGCCACCGCCCGCACAGGCACCCTTCACCGCACAGATGTAATTCTGTCCGCTGTCCGCGAGCGCGGATTCAAAAGTATTGCGCGTCTCGTTGGTGAATTTACAAAAGTTCACCTTGTGGCTATGCGCCGCCCCGCCCAGCATGCGGATGTTGGCCCCGGCACAGAAAACCTTGTCCTTGGCCGATTTCATCACCACGACCTTCACCTCCGGGTGCTCGAACCGCATCCGCTGAACCACGTCAGCCAGTTCGATATCAACGCCCAGATCGTAGCTGTTAAGCTTGAGTTCATAACCATCAAACAGCCCGCCCTTTTCATCCACATCCATGGAGAGCCACGCGATGGGCCCATCGTAGTCCACTTTCCAATGACGGTACTTCGATGGATCGGTCTGAAAGTCGATCACTTTGGTCATGGGAAAGGTTCCTTCGCACAGGGAATGATGTTGAATGGTAATATAATTCCAATCAGCAGTAACAAAAGCCAAAGATGTAACCAAAAATGGCACTAATTATGCATTATATTGCACTTCTTATCACAGCAGTGACCGCATCACCCTATCCACCATCACTTGTACGTTCTGGGGCCGCTGTCCGAGAATCGCATCTTCCCCCGACAAATGATCCAAATGTCCTTCCACCATCTTGCACAAACGCCTTGCTGCTTTGGGTTTGTGCATCCTTATTTTCAGTTGCGCATTGGCAAGCTGAATAAGCGCCTGAACCATCTCTCGCTCTGATGTATCCTCAGGCGTTTGAAGCCAGACAGCCTCCAACACCTCGTGACATTCCCAAAAATAACCGGCTTCAAGATACGCAAGCCCGGCCTGAAATGCCTGTGTCTGCGCCAGCGCGTTCACGGACATTCCTGTTTCTACGCTGCTTTTGATCTCGTCGAACCAGTCTTCGGGATGCCGGGCATTCTGGCCGGGAATGTAGGCATGCGGCGGCAAGGGGATGCCGCCGGGCAGGTCAGGCAAGCGACACCTCTTCACGTTCCAACCGGTCCAGGCGCGCACAAAATTCTTCAATCGCGGCTTGGGTCGGTGCAGGCTTTTCAAGGTGCGGCGCATGTCCACAATCGTCTAGGATCAGCGTCTCAACCGGAGAATAGATACGGTCTTCAATTTCGGATATCTGCGCCAACGTGCCGTAAGGATCTTCGCGGCCCTGAATGGCAAGCACGGGAATGCGCAAGTGATCGATGGCGTCCGCGACGCTCCATTCGACAAAATCCGGGTGTGTCCACGCGTCGTGCCAGCCGTTGAAGGCAACGTCGACATGAGTGTGATAGCGGGCCAGCTTTTCTTTCAGATCCCCCTTGGCATAGGCCTCACCAGCGGCACGAATGGCCGCCAGACCCTCGGGTTCCGTAAAGAAATGCGGTGCGATCAGAACAAGCCCCCGCACCCGCATGTCCGAAACGGAACCTGCATAAATCGTTGCAATCGTCGCCCCGTCAGAATGGCCCAGCAGAACGCAATGTTGGATCCCGGCCGCATCCAGCACCTGACCCAGCACATCTTCAGCCTCCCGCGTCATGTAATCGAGAGGGCGCGGCAGCGCCGCAGGATCAGACGCGCCGTATCCCGCACGCGAGTAGGCGAGAACGCCAAACCCGGTCGCTTTCGCCAGGGCCTCGGGTAACCCCTTCCACTGTGCCACTGACCCAAGGCCCTCGTGCAGCATAACCAATGTCGGAGCCTTGTGCGGGGCTGGTCCCCAGCAAGCATACTCCAGCGACTGTCCGTTCGCTTCAAGCCGTTGAGCGGGGTCGTTTGTCCACTCCAATGCCATCATGCATCCTCTCGTAGTTTGAACCGCTGGATTTTACCTGTTGCCGTCTTGGGCAGCTCATCCACCACTTCGATCCAGCGGGGATACTTCCAAAGTCCGATTTTTGATTTCACGTGGTCTTTCAACGAATCCTTGAGAGCCTGATCTCCGGTGCCGGACTGCAAAACGACATAGGCTTTTGGTTTTTCCAGCCCCTCTTCGTCCCGCTGTGGCACAACAGCGGCTTCCAGCACCTGTGGATGGCTGACCAGCGCACCTTCCACTTCGAAGGGCGAAAGCCAGATGCCAGACACCTTGAACATATCGTCCGTGCGTCCGCAGTAGACCAGCCGTTCATCCTCGCGTTTTTCATACTTGTCGCCCGTCCGGGTCCACACGCCTTCAAACGTATTTCGGGACTTGTCGCGCTGGTTCCAGTAACAGTTGGCGGCCGAAGCGCCATTGACCAGAAGCTCTCCCACTTCGCCGACGCCAACTTCATTGCCGTCTTCGTCTACAAGTCGCAGGTCATAGCCCGGCACTGCCGTCCCGGACGTGCCATAGACGATATCACCGGGGCGGTTGCTCAGGAAAATATGCAGCATTTCGGTTGATCCGACGCCATCCAGAATACCGACGCCGGTATGTTTCTCCCAGCGCTGTCCCACGTCTTCCGGCAGCGCTTCCCCGGCTGAGATACACAGGCGCAGCGGTGCATCGGGGGCGCCGGTGGCATCCATCTGCGCCACCATCGCTGCGTAAAGTGTGGGCACGCCACAAAAGATCGTCGGTTTGTGGGCGGCTATCGTATCGATCATGCTGGGCGGTGTTGGCCTGCCAGTGAATAGAACGCTGGTGGCGCCGACAGACAGCGGGAATGTCATTTCATTGCCCAACCCATATGCGAAGAAGAACTTTGCCGCAGAAAGCACCACATCGTCTTCGCGTATGCCCAAGACCTGCGCGCCGTAAGTATCCGAGGTGGCCCGAAGCGCGGAGTGAATGTGCGCCACGCCCTTTGGCTGACCGGTAGAGCCGGAAGAGTAGAGCCAAAACGCCACTTCATCTGCATTTACAGCAGCCGCGTCCATTAAGGGTGCGCCCTCAACGAAGGTCTCAAACCGCGTTGTCCCTTCGGGTGCATCGCCGATCACCACGACGTGCCGAATGTAAGGGCTATCTGCCACAGCAGGGGCCACCACATCCCACAGGGGAGCAGAGACAAAGAGGATCGACGCCCGGCTGTCGCGCAGGATCACGTCATAGACCGGCGTCGCCAAAAGCGTATTAAGCGGGATCGGGACCACGCCTGATTTCAGCGCACCCCAGAAAAGCTGCGGGAATTCGATCTGATCTAAAACGAGAAGAGCAGCGCGTTCCTCAGGCCTTATGCCAGCCCGGGCCAGCGCACCTGCGACCCGCGCTGATCCTTCGGCCATTGCCGCATAGCTAAGGGTGCGGCCCGTCTCTTCTTCCAAATAAGCAGTCTTGTCGCCGCGGCCTTCGCCGATATGACGGTCCACGAAATAGGTCGCCGCATTGGCGTCGATAGATAACATTAAGCTCCTCCTCATTACGCAACATTGTGCAGCTTGTTCGGGCATAGGCAATCAACAAGCACAGATCGTGCAGTTTAATGCACGATCGAGAGCCGTTGCGGATTTGCGGCGTTATAAAGCAGATCAACCAAGGTGGATCGACGTTCCAGAAAACGCGGGAAATTGATATTGCCCTTGGCGGTCGCCTCACCCTCAGCCATGGAGGGCGGTTCTGACAGGATCAGCGCATGGACAACCCGCCCGGCGCTCCCGGCCGCAGTCTTGGCAAGCGTCTTCAGTCGGTCCGTGATTTCATCGTTGAGAGGCGGACAGCTCAGGATGCCGTCCGCTTCGCTCACCTCCCACCCGCGTGCCGCGATGGCGCCACGGTTGGGCAATATCAAAACACCGACTTCATCCCGGCCAGCGCCGGTGATGACCACGTCCTGCGCGAACGGCGCCAAAGCAGCAAGCAGATCAAGCCGCAGATTGGCCGCCTGAACCCAAATCCCGGTGCTCAGTTTGAAGTCTTCCGACAGGCGGCCATCAAAACGCAAGCCCTTGTTCGGTTCATCGGGGTCGACAAACCGCATCGCGTCCCCGGTGACAAAGAACCCTTCGTCATCGAACGCTTCGCGCGTTTTATTTGCATCATTAAGGTAGCCCGGCGTGACATTGTCGCCTTTGATCCGCACATCGCAGCGTCCCGTATCATCCGGCACCAGCTTGACCGTGATGTCAGGCATCGGCACACCGACAATCCCCGCGCCTTTTGCCGATTCGTGGCCAATCAACGCCCCCGGCGCAGTCTCTGTCAGGCCCCATGACGTTGTGATCAGTGGCAAGGGTTTGCCAGTGGCCTGTGCCAAGCGCTCAAGCGCCTCCCATGTTTTCTGCGGCAGCGATGCACCCGCGTAGAATATCATGTCGAGATCTGAGAAATATGTCTCGCGCAGTTGCGCGTCCTGCTCAAGCGCCGCGACCAGCTGCGCAAACCCGATGGGTACATTGAAACTGATTGTGCCAGGGACCCGTCGGAGATTATCAAGCGTCTGATCAAACAGCCCCGGCGCAGGCTTGCCACCGTCGATATAGAGACTGCCGCCATTGGCCAGCATCAGGTTGAAGTTGTAGGAACCGCCAAAGACGTGGTTCCACGGCAGCCAATCCACGATGCGGGGCGGACGCGTTGAAATGAAAGGCAGGCAGGCTGCGATTTGTGCCTGATTGGTCGTCATCATACCTTGTGTCGTCAGAACCCCCTTTGGGTCCGAGGTGGAGCCAGAGGTCAGCAGGATCTTGGCCAGCGTATCATGCCCTATTGCAGTTGCGGCCGTTTCAATGTCTGCACTGTTCGCCTGTTGCAGGTCTGCAAGGTTCGTCTCTCCGTTAGCTGGCTTCGAGCTGACCGCCTCGACCCCCTGAAAAATATCCAGCGCGAGCGCACCCGCATATTGCGCCGCGTCAGAGGCATAGACCAAGCCAGGCGTTACCAGATTGGCAGCGTAAATCAGGCGTGGATGGGCGGCAGTGATCAGGGCGTATTGTTCCGCGACGGGCACCGCAGGGATACCAACGTACTGCGCCGCCAGTGTCAGCAAGCCATGGTCCACGCTATTGCCGGATATGATCAGGATCGGACGCTCCGGCCCCAGATCTCGCGCCAACAGATGTCCTGCAATTGCATGAACTGATCGCTGCGCTTGCGCATAGGTCACTTCGCGCCATCCGTCGCCTGTGCGCTCTGCCAGAAATACCGCATCCGGGCTCGCTTGCGCCCAGTGGTCCAGCCAGTCGCCGGTGCAGCGTGCCACCGGCCCCAACGGATAATCCGAGGTCAACAGGATGCTGCCGTCTGCCCGTTCCCTGCGCGTGACCTGGTGCGGCATCAAGTTCAGGTGGTTTGTCATATCACGCCTCCCCTTGGCCGCGTCCTGACTTAATCAGGCAGCAGGAACAGGGTGATCGCCGGGAACGCCACAAGGATGATCACACGCACGATGTCCGAGCCCACAAAATACATCACAGCGCGGTAGGTCTGTGTCATCGGTGTTTCCCGGTCCATCGAGTTGATGATGAACAGGTTCATTCCAACCGGGGGGGTAATCAACCCGACCTCGACAACGATCAGGACCAAGATACCGAACCAGATTGCCAGATGCTCCGGCGTCATACCGAAATCCATCGCCGTGATGACCGGGAAAAAGATCGGCACGGTCAGCAGGATCATCGAAAGGCTGTCCATCAGACAACCAAAGATCAGATAGAACGCAAGGATAACGCAGAGGACAAAGATCGGGCTAAAGCCCTGAGTGACGACCCATTCAGCCATAAACTGCGGCACGCCCGACAGCGCCAGAAAGCCATTGTAGAAACCCGCACCCAGCACGATGAAAAAGATCATTGCAGTTGTGCGCGCAGTGCCTATCAGGCTCTCGCCCAGCACGCGCCAGTTAAGGCTGCCCGACAGCAGGGCGGCAAGCCCCGTGGCCGCCGCGCCAATGGCCGAGCCTTCGGTGGGCGTGAACCAACCCGCATAGATGCCGCCGACCACCACCAAAAAGATCGTCAGGACCGGCCAGCAATCCGCAAGCGCCCGAAAACGTTCACCCATCGGCACGGGTTCGCGCGTACCTGCGGAATCGGGGTGCAAGCGCACGTAGATCGAGATGGTGAGGATATATCCAAGCGCCGCAAGAATACCGGGCACGAAAGCCGCCAGAAACAGCTTGGCAATATTCTGTTCAGTCAGGATCGCATAGATAACGAGGATCACCGAGGGCGGGATCAGGATACCAAGAGTACCGCCAGCCGCCAGCGTCGCTGTCGAGAACCCACCGGAATAGCCGTAGCGCTTGAGCTCCGGCAGGGCGACCTTGGACATGGTCGCCGCCGTCGCCAGGGAGGATCCACAGATCGCGCCAAAGCCCGCACAAGCCCCCACCGCAGACATCGCCACGCCACCGCGCCGATGGCCCAGGAAACTTTCAGCAGCTTTGAAAAGCGCCTGAGACATGCCCGACAGGGTCGCGAATTGCCCCATCAACAGGAACATCGGGATGATGCTGAGAGAATAGCTGGAGAAGGTCGTATAGGTCTCGGACTTCATCTTGGCCAAAAGCGGCGTCGGGTTGCCGCCCATCGCCATGTACCAACCACCGAAACCGCACAGAAGCATGGCGAGCCCAATGGGCGCGCGCAGAAAGACCATCAACAACAGGACCGGGAAGGACCAGAAACCAAGCTCAAGGCTGCTCATCTCAATGCTCCCCATGCTCGGAAGGGAGGATCGGCTGATTGCGCATCGCTTCCACGATCCGCACAAAGGCGCAATAGATGGCCGTGATACAGGCGACCACGCCGGCGGCAAAGCTGGCGGCATAAGCCCACCAAACTGGGAATTGCAGGAAAAGAGTTGTCTGGCCGTTCCGGATGTACCGCTCCATGCCGCCGTAGAGCTGGTTTATGATCAGCAGGATCACAGCGGCCAGAATGACCTCCCAGAATGCGGCAATCCAGCGGTTGAACCGGTTGGACAAGAAGGACGTGAACACATCGACCGTCGCATGCGCGCCGTAGAACTGGCAGACAGGCAGAAAGGAAAAGATTGCAAAGGCAACGCCTGCTTCAAGCAACTCGTAGCTGCCGTTGATCTCTCCGACCCCGGAATTGAGCACCCACTCGGACAAACCGGTGAACGCGCTTTCAAAGAAGTCGTTGTGGAAAAACTTGTTGATCGAGCGACCGACGATGGACAGCGTGGTCAGGACAATCAACGCGAGCAGCACAACGCCCCCGGACAGTGCGGTGAGGCGGGCAAGGGACTGGATCAGCCGATGCATCAGAAATTCTCGCAGTTCAGATAGAAAATCTGCGACAGCACAGGGCTGCCGCAGATTGGTTTTCCGTTCGAGAGCTTACTTGTCGTAAGCTTCCATGAGCGCACGGGCCTCATCGATCAGGGCCTGACCGTCGATGCCTTTGCTGTTCATGTCCGCGATCCATTCGTCATAGATCGGCTGCGCCGCTTCGCGCCACGCCTGCACATCATCGCCTGACACGGTGACGATGTTGTTGCCGCGATCCACAGCCGCCTGGCGGGCAGGACCATCGCTGTCAGCTTGTGTGCCGCCTGCAAAGATCGAGAATTCCAGACCAGAGTTGTCATCGATCACCTTCTTGAGATCATCAGGCAGGCCGTCGTAGCGGTCCTTGTTCATCGCCAGAACAAATGTCAGCACGTAAAGTGCGTTGCCTTCAAATTCCGTGTGGTTCGACACCAGCTCAGGCACTTTCAGCGCTGCGGTCACTTCCCATGGGATTGTGGTGCCGTCGATCACGCCCTTGGACAGGCCCTCTGGTACGGCAGGAACAGGCATACCAACAGGTGTCGCACCCACTTTCTCAAGCAGTGAGTTCACGAGACGTGAGCCGCCGCGGATTTTCAGGCCTTCCATGTCGGATGGTGTGCGGACTTCCTTATTGGCATGGATCATGCCAGGGCCGTGCACCCATGTGCCCAGAATATGCACATCCTTGAACTCCGTGTCCTTCATGTGCTTTTCAAACATCTGCCAATAGGCAGAGGACATCGCCCGTGCGTTTGTCATCATGAATGGCAATTCAAACACTTCGGTCGATGGATAGCGGCCCGGTGTATATCCGACCACGGTCCAGACAATGTCCGCGACACCTTCGATGGCCTGGTCCATCAGTTCCGGGGGGCGTCCACCCAGCTGCATTGACGGATAGCGCTCGACCTTGATGCGGCCACCGCTGGCTTCCTCCACGTTGTCTGCCCAGACATCCAGCACCAGCTTTGGCACATTGGCCTGCGGTGGCAGGAACTGGTGCATGCGCAAGGTCACTTCCTGCGCCATCGCGGTCGTCGCCATCAGGGTCGCGGCGACAGCGGCGCCGGCCACACCCATCAGTGTTCTGCGTGAAATCATTGTTTTCTCCCTTGGTTGGTTTAGTTGCGCCGCGCTGGCTTCGCGCGGTCTTGTTGATATCTTCCACCAGTCAAATGCCGAAAGGCAAAGACCATGTTTCATTGGCATCAGATTCTGGCTTGTTTCTCCCTTGCGCGGCTTGGGCCGCTTGTCTTTCCAACACGCTAAGCGATGCTCAGCAGCTTGTCACGGCTGAATTGGGCGTTTTGGTGCAAGTACAGCCCTGAATTGAATGCACATGATATCAGGCACTTATGGCAAAGTGCCGCGAAACCGATCTCATGATCATCATTATCGACGTCGCGGTTGTGCAGTATCATGCACAACGCCTGGTCGGTTTTTCCAGATTTGAGGAGTGGTGGCGTTAGGTGGACTTGAACCACCGACCTAACGATTATGAGTCGTTCGCTCTAACCAACTGAGCTATAACGCCATCGGCGCGTGAACTATGACAGCCATGCTGGCGCGTCAAGGCCGAAA
>Ga0316197_10001420_pt1 | contig 17088 bp, 15 predicted proteins | sample OudBiesiAoxic_MG_FD_204939 | JGI IMG/M metagenome (GOLD analysis project Ga0316197, IMG submission 204939) | Coastal sediment microbial communities from Oude Bieten Haven, Netherlands - site A oxic | ecosystem: Environmental > Aquatic > Marine > Coastal > Sediment | place: Netherlands... | reverse complement strand
TCCAGAGCGGCGCTCACAGCCCCTGTAAGCCGCTCTGCGTTGGCGCGGGGCAATGCGATATAGGGTGCGTTGAGGCGGGCTGACAGCGCCCTCAGGGGCTCTTGCGGGCGGTTTGACATATCGATCACCAGTGCCGCGATGTTTTGCGCCGTCATCAGGCCCGCCATCTTTTCGGCATCCGCCTGTGCCGCCGCACGATTTGCCGACCCGTCAAGGGCGATATTTGCGCGCCCGTCGGTCAACATGACAACCGTGGGTGTCAGGCCCTTGGCGCGGCTTTGCCCGGCCAGAAGGGCCGCTTGTTGCATGCCAGCGGCCAAGGGCGTGCCACCGCCGCCGGGCAGGGACGCAAGCCGCCGTTTGGTCTGGACCAATGACCGCGTGGGGGGAAGTAACAGTTCCGCCTCGGTGCCGCGAAAGGCGATCAGGGCGACGTGATCGCGGGCGGCGTAGGCTTGGCCCAGCAAAAGTTCAACCGCGCCTTTGGCTTCGTTCAGCCGCGACATGGCCGCCGAGCCAGAGGCGTCTACAGCGAAGATCAACAGGCGGTCGGATTGTTCCTGATAGCGCTTGAGGCGGATGTCCGAGGGGCGGATGTGCAGATGTGTCCCCGCGGGGACAGAGGCCGAAGTAGGGACCGCCTGACGTCGCAGGGGTTGCCACGGGGCTGCGGCACGCAGGGTTGCCACCAGATCAATGCGCGCGCGTCCGTCCAGCCGCCCGGGCCGCGAGGGCAGGGGGCGTCCGCGTCTGTTGCCTTTGCGCTTTTGCCCCGCTCCACCACCGGTTTGCGCCCGTGTTGTCCCCGCGGGGACAAGCCCTGCCAGCAGGTCAGGCGGTAACAGTGCCTTGACCGCTTCGACCAGCATATCGCCTTCGGGCAGCTCAAAACTGTCGCTGTCACCGGCACCGTCCTCATCGGGGGTGTCTTCCGGCGGGGCAGGGGGCTCTTCTGCGGTGTCGGGGTCCTGCGGCACGCGCGTGGCGCGGTGCGGAAATGCGAGTTCGGCCGCGGCGTTGAGGTCGTCTGGGCTGACAGCGGTGCGCCCGTGCAGTGCTGCATGCGCCCGTGCGACGCGCAGCGCAAGCGACGGGGCGCGCAGGCTGTCGATGCCGAAGACAGCAGCCAGCGTGGTCAGCGTTTCGATATCAGCTACGGTCGTGGTCACGGTGGCGGGGTCCAGAGGTTGTGGGTTCTGTGCCATGTCGGGCCAGCCTGCGGGCATCCGGCCTTCGGGGTCTATGCACAAGGCGAACCGTTCGACCAGCGCCGCGGGCGCGTGTTCATCGGGTTCTGCGCCTTCGTCCAATGCGACGATCAGGTGGCCGTCACCGGCGTCAAGCTGTTGCGCCAGTTTCGCGGCCAGATCCGGGCCGCACCGTTCTGCCATAGTCAGCAAAGCATTGCATTTGCTATGAAAAAAAGATTTATTTTCAATTACTTGCGAGGCGCTTAGCGTCGCTGCAAGGTCCAGTCCGCCAAAGAGTTGATCGTCGGTGATGGTTGGATGGATTTTGCGCATACCCAGCGGCTTGAGCTGTGCGAGAACGCGGTCGCGGTCAGGGCCAGCGCGCATACGGATCACGGCCCCGGTCAGGTCGGCCCCTTGCACGCAAAGCAGTCTCAGCGCGAGCGCCGCACGGTCCCAGCTGGTGCTGGGGGTGCTCACTCCAGAACCTCGTCCACGATGCGCGCGACCCGTGCGCCGGAGCCTGCTTCGTCCAGCGGGTCACGGCGCAAGCGGTGCGACAGGGCCGAGGGCGCGATGTCGCGCAGGTGTTGGCGGGTCAGGGTCTTGTCCCCCTGATAAGCGGCCAGCGCGCGGGCGGTGCGCAGCAGGGTCAATTCGCCCCGCAGCCCGTCCGAACCAAGAGCGATGCACAGGGCGGCGCAATCCGACAGCAGCGCGTCGGGCGTCTTGACCTTGGGCAGGCGTTTACGGGCGGCAAGGATCGTGTTGCGGACCTTGGCGTCTTCGGCACCGTAGTGCGCCATGAAGGCATCGAAATCGACTTCAAAGGCGTCGCGGCGTTTGATGACTTCGACCCGCTCGGCCACGTCATTGGGGGATTTCACCTCGACCGACAGGCCGAACCGGTCCAGCAATTGCGGGCGCAATTCGCCTTCTTCGGGGTTGCCGGAGCCTACGAGCACAAAGCGGGCAGGGTGGCGGATCGACAGCCCCTCGCGTTCCACGACGTTCTCGCCCGATTGCGCCACATCCAGCAGCAGATCGACGATGTGATCTTCCAGCAGGTTCACTTCGTCAATGTAGAGATATCCGCGGTTGGCGCGGGCCAGCAGACCGGGTTCAAACGCCTTTTCACCACGGGTCAGCGCACGTTCGATGTCCAAAGCACCCACGACGCGGTCTTCGGTGGCGCCCAAGGGCAGGTCAATGACAGGCGTGGGGCGGGTGACGATCTTTTTCGAGCCTAATTCGGCCCAATCAGGGCATTCCGACGTCTTGGAAGCGTTCACGGGGCAGCTTTCCACAGCCTTGATCGGGGGTAAAAGGGCCGCCAGCGCGCGCACAGCGGTGGATTTGCCGGTGCCGCGGTCGCCAAAGACCAGCACACCACCAATGCCGGGGTCTACGGCGGTCAGAATCATCGCCTGTTTCATCTCGGTCTGGCCCACGATGGCCGAAAAAGGGAAGGGGGTCTTCATGCAGTCAGTTCCAATGCGTCGAGGGGGCTTGCGCCATCCCATGAACCCGCATCGCCAAGGATGGCAAAACGGGCGTAAAGTTCTTCGGCAAACCAGTTGCCGTCGCGCACCGCGCGAATGGCCTGCGCGTGCGGGCCGTTGCGACGGGCGAATTCGGCCATTTTCGCGGCATCAGGCCAGATTGAAAAGGTGATTTGATGCAAAAGCGGCATCTCGCCAATCCCGATCTTGAAAACCACATTCGGGTCGTCGTCGATCATCTTGTTCACGTCGGGGGCCTGATCCCAGAATTTCATCGCGCGGGTGGGTTTGACGGTGGCGCGGGTCAAAGCGGCCAGCGGGCCGTTTTCGGGTCGGCCTGTGGCAGAAAAGGGGGCGGCGCCGGACCACACGCCGCGTGCTGATGTGGTTTCAAGAAATACGGTCCAGTCTTCGCTGGCGGCACGGCGGTAGCGGTTGAAAATCCCGGCGTTTTTGATGCGGTCGCGGGCGGTTTCCTCATCGGGCCAGCTGCACAGAATGGCAAAGACCTGCGGGACAAGCTGCGGTGTGAAGCCTTCGTTTTTGCCCGAACCGCAAAGTTTCCAGAAGCCGATGTCCGGGACGCGCGGTAAAGACAGGCGCGCTTGTCCCATCATCCACATGGCCCACGCGCGACTGGCGCGGGTGTTCATACGGAAAAAGCTGATTGAAACAATCGGCGTTTCTGGGGGTATTTTCGTCATCTTGCGCACTGGGACTCACTGGAGTGTCAACTAAGTCTGACACTATTTGCCGCAAAATGGAAGATGACAATTGTCAAGTCAACTAGACACATCTACTGTATTCGAATGATGACACGTGTTGACCCCATCGAATCTATTGAAGCGGCGGACGCGCAGGGCGCGCGCGCGATTGTAATTGGTGCCGGGCTTGGCGGTCTGGCGGCGGCGATGCGTCTGGGGGCCAAGGGCTACCGCGTGACGGTGATTGACAAGCTGGATGTGCCCGGCGGTCGCGGATCGGCGATCTGGCAGGACGGCCACCGCTTTGATCTGGGGCCGACGATTGTAACCGTGCCGCAGCTGTACCGCGAATTGTGGAAGGCCTGCGGGCGCGATTTTGATGCGGATGTGACGCTGACCGCGCTGGACCCGTTCTATGAAATCCGCTGGCCTGACGGCACCAAATTTGTGGCCCAGCAGGATACAGAAAAACTGCGCGCCGAGGTGGCCAAACTGGCACCCGGTGACCTTAAGGGGTTTGATAAATTCCTAGTAGATAGCTCCAAACGGTATTGGTTCGGGTTTGAAGATCTTGGCCGCCGGTCCATGCACAAGCTGTGGGATCTGGTTAAAGTGCTGCCAACCTTTGGCATGTTGCGCGCGGACAAGTCGGTTTACGCCCATGCGGCCAGCCGTGTGAAGGACGAGAAGCTGCGCATGGCGCTGTCGTTCCACCCGTTGTTTATTGGCGGTGACCCGCTGCATGTGACGTCGATGTATATCCTTGTGGCCTACCTCGAGAAAGAGTTCGGGGTGCATTACGCGATGGGTGGCCTGGCGGCGATGGCCCGCGCGATGGCCAATGTGATCGAAGATCAGGGCGGCACTTTGTTGATGAACACCGAAGCCGACGAGATCGTGGTGCAAGACAGTGCCGTGACCGGCGTCAAACTGCAAAACGGGCTGGTGATGGGCGCGGATATTGTGGTGTCCAATGCCGATGCGGGCCATACCTACACGCGCCTGATGCGCAATCATAAAAAGAAACGCTGGACCGCGGCAAAGCTGAAAAAGACGCGCTACTCCATGAGCCTGTTTGTCTGGTATTTCGGGACCAAGGGCACGGCAGATGCATGGAAAGACGTGGGCCATCACACAATCCTGAACGGGCCGCGCTATACCGGATTGCTCAAGGATATCTTTATCAAGGGCAAGCTGTGTGACGACATGAGCCTTTATGTGCACCGACCGTCTGTGACGGACCCGAGTGCGGCCCCTGAAGGGGATGATACGTTTTATGTGCTCAGCCCTGTGCCGCATCTGGGGCATGATAACGGCGTCGACTGGGCGGTTGAAGAACCCAAGTACAAGGCCAAGATGCTTAAGGTATTGGAAGACCAGCTGCTGCCGGGACTGTCCGACAAGATCAGCACCGAAGTTGTGTTCACGCCCGAGACCTTCCGCGACCGGTATCTGAGCCCGATGGGCGCTGGTTTCTCGATCGAGCCGCGCATTCTGCAAAGCGCGTGGTTCCGCCCGCATAACATATCGGAAGAGGCCAGGGGCTTGTATCTGGTGGGTGCGGGCACGCATCCGGGGGCAGGGGTTCCGGGGGTTATTTCAACGGCTGAAGTGCTGGGCACATTGGTGCCTGACGCCCCCCCAGTGGCGGCCATGCGGAGGGCTGCGGAATGATTGCACCTGCTGATCTGGAGCATTGCCGCGAGGCGATCCGGCACGGGTCGTTGTCGTTTCATGCCGCGTCGAAACTACTGCCTGCGCAGGTGCGTGATCCGGCCTTGGCGCTATATGCGTTTTGCCGGTTGGCAGATGATGAGGTGGACCTGAAAAAGGATAAGGTGGCATCGGTGTTGCGGCTGCGTGACCGGTTGGATCTGGTCTATGCCGGCACGCCCAAGGATGCCCCCACAGACCGGGCGTTTGCCGCGATTGTAGACGAGTTCGAGATGCCCCGCGATTTGCCCGATGCCTTGCTTGAAGGGTTGGCGTGGGACGCCGAAGAGCGGCGGTATCAGACCCTAAGCGGGGTAAAAGACTATTCCGCGCGGGTCGCCTCGGCGGTCGGTGCGATGATGTGCGTGCTGATGCGCGTGCGCGATGCGGATGCTTTGGCGCGGGCCTGTGATCTGGGTGTTGCGATGCAGCTGACCAATATCGCGCGGGACGTCGGAGAAGACGCTTTGGAGCGGCGGATCTATCTGCCGCTGGAGTGGTTGGACGAGGCCGGTATCGAGGTCGAAGATTTTTTTGCGAACCCGACGCCCAGCAAGGCGGTACGGGGTATGGTCAAGCGGTTGGTGATGGAAGCGAACCGGCTGTATATCCGGTCCGAGGCGGGCTTGGGTGCGTTGCCGCGCGGCTGCCGTCCGGGCATTTACGGCGCGCGCTTTATCTATGCGGGCATTGGCCGTCAGTTGACGGGGATGGGTTACGATTCAATTTCCGCACGGGCGCGTACGACCAAGGTGCAAAAGATCGGCTGGCTGGGGCAGTCGATGCTGCTGAGTGCGGCAAGCATGGTGATGCCGAAGTCTTCGGTGCTTTATGCGCGGCCTTTGCCTGAAGTTGAATTTCTGGTGGACGCAACGGCGCGCGGGGCGCGTCCGCGGACCCGCAGTGATGCGTTGATTTCGGTGCTCGCGACGCTTGAGGCCAAGCGGCAGGCGCAGCGTGCCGAGTTGACAGGGCATGGCGTTGGGTCTACCTGACCTTTATGTTCTGGCTTCTCTTCGGTTTATTCATGGTTGCCTGCGTTGGTGCAGGCCTGACCGGCGGGTTGTTCCCGCCGGGTCCTTGGTACCGCAGTTTGCAAAAGCCCTGGTTTACGCCCCCTAATTGGGTGTTCCCCGTCACATGGACTGTTTTGTATGTGTGTATCGCGGTAGCGGGCGCGCGGATTGCGCTGGCCGAGAACAACAGTGTCGCCATGGCGTTCTGGGCGGTTCAGATTGCGTTCAACGGGCTGTGGACACCGGTATTTTTCGGTATCCGGAATATCCGGCTGGGCATGGCGGTGGTGTCACTTTTATGGGTGATCGTGCTGGCTTCTATCTTTGTGATGTGGCCGGTTGACCGGATCGCCGCGTTGTTGTTCGTGCCGTATCTGGCGTGGGTCACAACGGCGGCCGCTTTGAACGCTGGCGTTTGGCGGCTGAACCCCGATATGGCGCGCAACCCGCCTGAGGTTGCCACCTGAGCCTGCCGCTTGGCGATTGTTGCACAACCGATCGACCTGAAAGGAAGACGCCGCATGATTGCTTACGTCACTGTCGGTGCTGATGATATCGCGCGCGCGAAGCGGTTTTATTCCGCGTTCCTGCCCGCGCTTGAGTACGGGCTGAAGGAAGGCCCTGAGGGCCTGAGTTACGTATTGCCCGAACAACCGGGCCAGTCGGCGGCTTTGCCGGATTTCTACGTAAAGCCTACTTTTGACGGGCGTCCTGCGTCGGCAGGTAATGGCGCTATGGTCGCCTTTGAGGTGCCCAGTCAGAGCCAGGTTCGCGACCTTCATGCAGCAGCAGTGGCGGCGGGTGGCCATGACGAAGGGCCGCCGGGTTTTCGTGCGTCTTATGGCGCGCATTTCTATGTGGGCTACTTGCGTGACCCACAAGGCAACAAGATCGCATTGTTCTGCGACAATCGTGATGAGCCGGGGCGAGACCTGTAGTGCGTCCCCTGACGGGGACGCGGCCTTCGGCGAGAGTTTATCTGGCAAGATGAGAGAGCTTTAGTCCCACGACCATTTGCGTCTGCGCGGTACGCGTACGGCGAGCATGGGTTTCAGGAGGGGTGAACGAAAGCGCGTGAGGTCAAGCGCTTCGTGCACGCCGGTGGTTTCTTCGCCGTCCAGTTTCGTTGTAACCGCCGAGCGTGAATAGAAGGGTGCGTCCAGCATGCTCATCGCCTGATGCGGGGCGAAGTCGGGGTCGCTGCGGGTTTCGCGTTTGACGGCCCACAGGCTGCGGCGGAATTTCTTTTTGGCGGGCAGGGGGATTTGGCGGGCGCGGCCTTGCGTGTCGAAGGCAAAGCCTGCGGCCAGTTCGGATCCGTCAAGGCGGGTGGCGTCGTAAAAGCAGGTGGCGCCTTTTTGTGTGGGGTAGCGGCCCCATGTCCAGTAACTGAAGTCTTCCTCGAGCGCGCGGGTGCCGAAGTTGGCGTCGAAGTAGCCTTCGCCCTGCCATTGCCATCCTTTGCGGTCGATGTCGACGCTGATGCGTGCAGAGGGTGCGAAGGGGCGCCAGATATGGGCCCCGTCGGGGGTCAGTGGTAGTTCTACGCTGGTGATTGCTGAGGGCGAGACGCGGATTTCGCCCCTAATGCGATTGATGAGGGGCGGGCTGGAGATTTCGTTTATTTCGATCACCAGATCTGTGCCGTCCCATCGCATCATGGAGGGTCCCACTTGCAGGCGGGACGCGGTTTGGCGTAGCGCGGTCTGGCCGCGGTCGGTCATGGTGAAGCGGCCCCCCGGTCCATAGGTGGCGACGTTGATGCAGACGTTGTCTTGGGGGCATTTACGCCCTGACCAGCGGTACCATGGCGAGAACACGGATCCGATGAAGCCGATGACCGAGACCGCACGCGTGCCGCAATCGCTTAGACCGTCGACGTACCACCATGCGTAGCCGTTGGGTCCGACGTCGATGTTGAAGTTCGGGCGCGCAAGATCGCCTCGGCCGCGTGCCGGGCGGAGAGTGTCGCCATTGGCACACCCGCACCCGGGTGGGTGCCCCCGCCCGCCAGCCAGAGATTGGCCACAGGTGTGGTCGCCGTCGGGCGTTTCAATGCGGCGGTCAATCCGTGTGGTGTCTGGCCATAAAGCGCGCCGAGCGTTTCGGGAAACAGTGTCGCGAAGGTTGCTGGTGTCGTGAGGCTGGCTGCGGTCGGCGTCGGGGTGAAAGTCACGCCCATATCCGCCATCCTCTGCATGATCTGATGGTGCCATTGGTTCAACTCCTTCTGCGGAGGTTCGATTTGCGTGGCGGGTGCGTTCGAGATGATCTCGAAGCGTTCCAGTGTGGGGGCTTTGGCTTTGAGCCCGCGGTCTTCGGCGCAGAGGTAGAGCGTCGGGTCTTCGGGGATACGGCCTGCGGCGAGGTCGGTAAACTCTGTGTCGGGGTCAGTTGCGAAAAAGACGTTGTGGTGTGCCAGGTCGACGCCCTTGGGCGTTGCGGCAAAGCTGTGCACCCGCGCGGAGAATGACCGCGGCAGGGTCATCGTTTGCGGGGCGACCGTTTTGAGGTCAGCGCCCATGCTGCCGGAGGCCAGTGCGCGCGGGTCGCCCGCATAGAGAATGGCTTCGGCGTCGAGGTGGTAGGTGCCGTCGATATCGACGCCTGTGGCGTGGCCTGCGCGTGTCACGATGCGGTCCACATGCGTGTTGTAGCGGATGTCGACACCGCGATGACGGGCGAGCGTGGCGATGGCTTGTGCCAGTTTGTGCATGCCGCCTTCGACGACCCAGACGCCTTCGGCTTCGGCTTGCCAGATGAGCGACAGGATCGCGGGGCTGAGGTGGGGCGCGCCGCCGACATAGGTGGTGTAGCGGCCAAAGAGCTGACGCAGGCGCGGATCGCTGAATGCCTTATGCAGGGTCTGTTTCAGGGTCGAAAGCGGCGCCATGGCGCGGATCAGCGACGGTTGTTTCAGAACATGCGGCACCAGTTCGCGCATGTTCGGTTCGGGGGCTTGCATCATCGGCGCGTCAAAGGCGTCAAAGAGCTTTTGTGTGCGTTTATTGAAACGCATGAATTCGTCGGCTGCGCGTGGGCCTGCAAAATCGGCAATCGCTGCGCGGCTGTGCAGCGGGTCGGCGTGCAGATCGAGTGAGCTGCCATCGGGCCAGAAGTGACGCGCGAGGATGCTTTGCGGCACCAGCGTGACATGATCTTTCAGATCTTCGCCCGCGCAGGCAAAGAGATCGTCGAATACATGGCGCATGGTCAGAACGGTGGGGCCCGCATCCACGGGGCCCGCGGCACTGCGCAGTGTCCGTATTTTGCCCCCCGGCGCGCCGTGTCGTTCCAGCAGTGTAACTTGCATGCCCGCACAGGCCAGACGCAGGCTGGCAGCCAGACCTGCGATACCGGCGCCGATCACAATGGCGCGGGGGCGGTCAGGAAGGAGGGGCGCGCTTGAAAGATGCATAAGCGATTGTTGACTCGAAACCAGAAAGTGTCCAGTATGATTTACACTTTGGTGTCGGAAAATACTGACACCTGCGATCAAAAGGACATCCTCATGGGCATGAATACGCGAATCGAGACGGCTATTTCGCAAGCTGTAGCTGTCGGGCAGGGGCGTGGGGCTGTACCGCCGCGCCTGTCGTCTGCGTTGGGATATGCCACGGCACCCGGTGGGGCGCGGATCAGGCCGACGATTCTGACATCGGTCGCGCTGGCCTGTGGCGATGACCAGCCGCGACTGACGGATGCAGCCGCCTCGGCGCTAGAGCTTATTCACTGCGCGAGCCTTGTTCATGACGACCTGCCTTGCTTTGATGACGCGGACACACGGCGCGGCAAGCCATCGGTCCATAAAGCTTATTCCGAGCCTTTGGCGGTTTTGACCGGAGACAGTCTTATCGTGCTGGCCTTTGAAATTCTGGCACGCCAGTCGGGGTTGGGCCCTGATCGTGTGGCGCAGATGATTATGATCCTGTCGCAGCGCACCGGCATGCCCGGCGGCATTTGTGCGGGCCAAGGGTGGGAGAGCGAGACAGAGATCGATCTGTCGGCCTACCATCAGGCCAAGACGGGTGCTTTGTTTATTGCCGCGACCCAGATGGGGGCAGTGGCTGCCGGCCAAGAGGCGGAGCCCTGGTTCGAGTTGGGCGCGCGCATTGGCGAGGCCTTTCAGGTCGCGGATGATTTGCGCGATGCGCTTTATGATGCGCAGACTTTGGGTAAGCCTGCGGGGCAGGATGATTTGCACGGGCGGCCCAATGCGGTGACGCTGTTGGGCGTGCAGGGCGCTATTTCGCGGCTCAAGGATATTCTGGGGGGTGCTATTGCGTCGATCCCGCATTGTCGCGGCGAAGCGCAACTGGCCGAAATGGTGCGCCGGTATTCGGAGCGTCTGACACCCGTCGCACCCAATATCACAGCAGCTGAATAATGTCCGAGACGACGCAGGACTTTCCTGACTGGCGCGGCGGCTGGTTGAACCGGTTGATCGCGCGTCCCGGCTTTCAAAGCTGGGCCAGCCGTTTTCCACTGACGCGCGGACAGGCACGGCGCGATGGCGCGATGCTGTTCGATGTGGTTCAGGGGTTTGTACAAAGTCAGGTCTTGATGGCGGTGGTCGAGCTGGACCTGCTGCGCCGTTTGCGCGGCGGCCCACGGTCGGCCGAAGTGTTGGGTCGGGCCACGGGGATCGCGCCGGAGCGTATGCAGGTTTTGCTGCAGGCGGCAGCAGCCTTGAAGCTTATCAAACGTAAACGGTCCGGTGATTACATCCTCGCGCGCAAGGGTGCTGCGATGATGGGTGTGCCTGGCCTTGAGGCGATGATCCGTCACCACCGGGCTTTTTACGCGGATATGCAGGACCCTGTCGGGTTATTGCGTGGACCCGAGCAGACCGAGTTGTCAGAATTCTGGCCCTACGTTTTTGGTGCGCGCGGCGCGATTGATCCTCAGGTGGCCGAGACCTATTCCGACCTGATGGCGCAAAGCCAGTTGCTGGTGGCACAAGACACCCTGCGGGCTGTGTCGTTCAAAGGCATTGAGCGGCTTGCTGATATTGGCGGGGGCACGGGTGCCTTTCTCGAAGCGGTGGGTGCGGCCTATCCTGATCTGCAAATGACGCTTTTTGATTTGCCCCAAGTAGTGCCGGGCGCGACTGCGCGCTTTGAGGCTGCGGGCATGATGGACCGTGTCACGATTGAACCCGGGTCCTTTCGCGATGATGCAGTGCCGCAAGAAGCAGATGCGATATCGCTTGTGCGCGTGCTGTACGATCATGCGGATGAAACGGTCACCCAGCTTTTGGCCGATGTTTTCGAGGCTTTGCCAGAGGGCGGTCGTTTGATCGTGTCAGAGCCGATGGGCGGTGGGGCGCAGCCTGACCGTGCGGGGGATGTCTATTTCGCATTCTATACATTGGCGATGCAAACCGGACGGACGCGGTCCGCCGAAGAGATCTCGGCGTTGTGCGCGCAGGCTGGATTCACGAATATCCGCAGTCCGCGCCCGGCGCGCAATTACGTGACACGGGTTGTGACAGCGCAAAAGCCGGTTCGATCCTCGTAAATGTGTCAATTATAGTTGACACAAAAATCTGTCAGTCTAAACTTACATGTAACGAAGCCAGAATCTGTGAGTCTTACTAGACACAAGATTCGCCCGAAGGAGCCAAATCCCGTGGATACCACTGCCGTTCTTCTGAAAGGTCCCAAGGATCTTGATGTAGACACTCTGACGCTGACCGCGCCGGGTGCAGAGGATCTGGTGATCGAGATTGAACATTCGGGTATTTCGACCGGAACCGAAAAATTGTTCTGGTCAGGTGAGATGCCTCCTTTTCCGGGCATGGGCTATCCGCTGGTGCCCGGCTATGAAGCTGTAGGCGAAATTGTCGAAGCCCCCCGTGGGTCGCAGTTTAAAGTGGGGGAGCGTGTCTTTGTTCCCGGTGCTAACTGCTATGACGGCGCGTTCGGGCTTTTCGGTGGTGCGGCCTCACGGGTTGTTTCCGCGCCGGACCGCGTGACGCGTATTGATTCGGGCCACGGGGCAAGCGGCGCTTTGCTGGCACTGGCCGCGACGGCGCGCCATGCGATGGCGGGTCTGAATAAATCTGTACCTGATCTGATTGTCGGTCACGGTGTATTGGGCCGGTTGCTTGCGCGGTTGACGATTGCCGCCGGAGCGCCTGCACCGATGGTTTGGGAAATCGACGAAAGCCGCCGCAAGGGTGCGCAGGGCTACGAGGTTCTGTCGCCTGAAGATGATCCGCGCCGCGACTATACATCTGTTTACGATGCCTCTGGTTCGGTCGAGGTGTTGAACGATCTGGTGGGACGGCTGGCCAAGGGCGGTGAAATCGTTCTGGCGGGTTTCTACACCACGCCGATTAGCTTTGCTTTTCCACCCGCCTTTATGAAAGAGGCGCGGTTCCGTGTGGCAGCGGAATGGACGCACGACGACCTGGCCGCCACGCGCGCGCTGGTCGAAGGCGGTCAGCTTAGCCTTGACGATCTGATTACCCATCAGGCGCGCCACGAGAATGCGCGCGCCGCATACCATCAGGCCTTTACCGATCCGGACTGTCTGAAAATGATTTTGAATTGGAAGGACGTCTCATGAAGGATGAAGTACCTAACCTGAAAGGGTATGACGCGCGGCTGAAAGACGAAGCCAGCGAGGCGACTTTGGAAGTCCCGCAGGGCGAGCCTACCTCGAAGACGCAGATCATCGCGATCTATGGCAAGGGCGGTATCGGCAAATCCTTTACGCTCGCCAATCTCAGCCACATGATGGCAGAGCAAGGCAAGCGCGTTCTACTGATCGGGTGCGATCCGAAATCTGATACCACGTCGCTGCTGTTTGGCGGCAAGGCGTGCCCCACGATCATCGAGACCTCGACCCGCAAGAAGCTTGCCGGCGAAGAGGTCAAGATCGGGGATGTGTGTTTCAAACGCGGCGGTGTGTTCGCGATGGAGCTGGGCGGACCTGAAGTGGGTCGTGGCTGTGGGGGTCGCGGGATCATCCACGGGTTCGAGCTTTTGGAAAAGCTTGGGTTCCATGACTGGGACTTTGACTATGTTCTGCTCGACTTCCTGGGCGACGTGGTTTGCGGCGGCTTTGGCCTGCCGATCGCGCGGGACATGGCGCAGAAGGTGATCCTGGTCGCCAGCAACGATTTGCAGTCTCTCTATGTGGCAAACAACGTCTGTTCCGCTGTGGAGTATTTCCGCAAGATGGGCGGCAATGTCGGTGTAGCAGGGTTGGTTATCAACAAGGATGATGGCACGGGCGAGGCTGCGGCCTTTGCAAAAGCGGTCGACATTCCGGTTTTGGCATCGATCCCTCAAGATGATGACCTGCGCAAGAAATCTGCCAACTATCAAATTGTCGGCTCTTCGAAATCCCAGTGGGGTGATCTGTTTGCGGCCCTTGGCGACAACGTGGCCGAAGCCCCGCCGATGCGTCCGACACCTTTGGATCAGGATGGTCTGCTGGGATTGTTTGATGCGTCCGAGACAGGTGGCGATTTTGTTCTGCAGCCTGCGACCGACGAGGATATGCGCGGCAAGAACGCAGCGCCCAAGCCGTCTTTGGAGGTCGTCTATGACGAGGCCTGAGATGTTCCGTGACAGCCAGTGCGCGATCGAGCGCGGGCACGTTCAGGGGGCGCAGTCTGTCAAATTGCACGAGGCGGCGCAGGCCGTAATCAACGAGACCAGACAGTTGTTGTCTGAAATGGCGCAGCTTGTAGCGCCTAGCGAGGAACACCCCGAGTGAAGAATGAAGTCACATATGATGACGCGGCTGATGTGGAGGTGATCAAAGGTCACCCGCACGGGGACGTCACGCGTGTGGCTGAGGACGACACGCGTCTTGGGGCTCCCGAGGATGCGATGGGGTGCCACTCCGGTGCTGATCTGGAAGAGGCCGCGCGCAACGCGGGCCAGTCTGAATTACTGGACAAGTTCAAGGCGGATTACCCGATGGGTCCGCATGACAAACCGCAATCAATGTGCCCAGCTTTTGGGTCTTTGCGTGTGGGTCTTCGGATGAAGCGTGTAGCAACCGTGCTGAGCGGATCGGCCTGCTGTGTCTATGGTCTGACCTTTGTGTCGCATTTCTACGGGGCGCGCCGCTCGGTCGGATATGTGCCGTTCAATTCTGAATCTCTTGTCACGGGCAAGCTTTATGAGGACATTCGCGACTCTGTCCACGAGCTGGCCGATCCTGATCGCTATGATGCGATTGTGGTGACAAACCTTTGTGTGCCGACGGCCAGCGGGGTGCCGCTGCGGTTGCTGCCCAAGGAAATCAATGGTGTCCGGATCGTTGGTATTGACGTGCCCGGATTTGGGGTTCCCACACATGCAGAGGCCAAAGACGTTCTGGCCGGTGCCATGCTGAGCTATGCCCGCGCCGAAGCGATGGCGGGGCCGGTGGCTGCACCCGTGGGTGGGAAATCTTCACGGCCCACAGTGGCGATGCTGGGGGAAATGTTCCCTGCTGATCCGATGATGATCGGTCAGATGCTGGCGCCCATGGGTCTGGCGGCGGGGCCTGTGCTGCCGTGCCGCGAATGGCGCGAACTTTATGCAGCGCTTGATTGTTCGGTCGTCGCCGCAATCCACCCGTTCTACACAGATACGGTGCGCGAATTCCAAGCGGCGGGGCGTCCTGTTGTAGGGTCTGCGCCAGTGGGGTTGGATGGTACGATCAACTGGCTGCGTAACATCGGCGAGACCTATGGCGTCAGCGAAGATCAGATCGCAACAGCGCAGAACAATGTGATGCACGCGATTACCGGCGCACTTTCCGAAGCGCAGATCAAAGGCACGATCACATTGTCGGGCTATGAGGGCTCGGAATTGCTGGTCGCGCGGTTGCTGATCGAAAGCGGTGCGGATGTGCCCTATGTCGGAACGGCTTGTGCGAAATCCCCGTGGTCGGCGGATGATGCGGCCTGGCTTGAGGCCAAGGGTGTAAAGGTCAAATATCGCGCGTCTCTCGAAGATGACTGTGCGGCGATGGAGGCGATCAAGCCGGATCTGGCGATCGGGACCACGCCGGTTGTGCAAAAGGCTAAAGAGCTGGGAATTCCGGGTCTGTACTTTACCAACCTGATTTCAGCGCGGCCCCTGATGGGTGTTGCAGGCGCGGGGTCACTGGCCACGGTCATCAACGCGGCCATCGGCAACAAGGACCGTATGGCGCATATGAAAGAATTCTTCGAAGGCGTAGGCCACGGTGATACGGCCGGTGTCTGGGAAGGCGCGCCGAACCTGCGGCCTGATTTCCGCGCACAGCATCAAAAGAAGCTTGATAAGCAGGCGAGGGCGGCGAAGGCCGCGCAGATGATATGATGGTGGTGTGCTGCACATATCGGGGATTTGGGGCTCTGCCCCGGCGCTGCGCGCCCCCCCGCGGTATTTTTTCCCATTTGGAAATGGGAGGTGCTGTCTGATGCTGGTGACAGATCATGATCGCGCCGGCGGCTATTGGGGCGCGGTTTACGCTTTTTGTGCAGTCAAGGGATTGCAGGTGGTGATTGATGGCCCTGTGGGCTGTGAGAACCTGCCGGTGACGAGCGTGCTGCATTATACCGATGCGTTGCCACCGCATGAGTTGCCCATTGTGGTGACGGGTCTGGGTGAAGGCGAGATGGGTGCGGGGACTGAAGAGTCCATGAAGCGCGCCTGGGATACGCTTGATCCTGCGTTACCTGCAGTTGTGGTGACAGGTTCTATTGCCGAGATGATCGGTGGTGGGGTGACCCCGCAAGGGACGAATATTCAGAGATTTCTGCCACGCACCATTGATGAAGATCAATGGGAGGCGGCGGATCGGGCGATGACCTGGATTTTTACCGAGTTCGGTATGACCAAGGGTCGGATGCCGCCCGAGAAGAAACGCGAGGAGGGTGCGCGTCCTCGCGTTAATATCCTTGGTCCGATGTATGGCACGTTTAATATGCCATCCGATCTGGCCGAGATACGGCGACTGGTCGAAGGGATTGGTTGCGAGGTCAACATGGTTCTGCCTTTGGGCGCGCATGTGGCCGAAATGAGAGATCTGGTAAATGCGGATGTGAACATCTGCATGTACCGCGAGTTCGGGCGCGGGTTGAGCGAGCTTCTTGCCAAGCCGTATCTACAAGCCCCGATAGGGGTCGAGAGTACTACCAAGTTCCTGCGCGCACTGGGGAATTTGGTGGGCCTCGACCCCGAACCTTTTATCGCGACAGAGAAACATTCGACCCTTAAACCGGTCTGGGATCTCTGGCGCTCTGTTACGCAGGATTTCTTTGCCACTGCTTCTTTTGCGATTGTGGCGAATGAGACCTATTCGCGTGGGATACGTTTGTTTCTTGAGGATGACCTGGGCCTGCCATGTGCTTTTGCTGTGGCACGTGTGGCTGGCAAGAAGACCAACAACGAAGAGGTGCGTGCCCTGATGGGGCAAAAGCGGCCTTTGATCGTGATGGGGTCGATCAACGAGAAGATGTATATGGCAGAACTCAAGGGCGGACACGGGCCCAGCCCCGCGTTCATTCCGGCAAGCTTTCCCGGTGCTGCGATCCGGCGCCATACCGGCACACCCTTTATGGGCTATGCGGGCGCGACCTATCTGGTGCAGGAAATCTGCAACGGATTGTTTGATGCGCTTTTCCATATTCTGCCTTTGGGCACGGAGATGGATGCGACCGATGCCACGCTGACGCCTTTGCGTCGCGACTTCCCCTGGGATGCGGATGCACAGGCGATGCTGGACCGGATCGTTGAGACGCACCCGATTTTAACACGAATTTCAGCTGCAAAAACCCTACGGGACGCGGCAGAGAAAGCGGCATTGGCCGCAGGCGACGAACGCGTGGTGCTGGACACCGTGCGGGCGTTGGATCCGGCATCGGCCGGAATTGATCTGGAGGATAAGACATGAGCGATATGACGTCTGACATGATGGAGCAGGCCCCAGCGGTCGAGCCGCCGCGCGAACATGCACGCCGTAAGAA
>Ga0316197_10001419_pt1 | contig 17103 bp, 12 predicted proteins | sample OudBiesiAoxic_MG_FD_204939 | JGI IMG/M metagenome (GOLD analysis project Ga0316197, IMG submission 204939) | Coastal sediment microbial communities from Oude Bieten Haven, Netherlands - site A oxic | ecosystem: Environmental > Aquatic > Marine > Coastal > Sediment | place: Netherlands... | reverse complement strand
CGGAGCATGGTCGGTCCATCGCGATGGGTCGGCTCGGGTGGCCGCTACATACTCAGCGGTCTTCTCCGGCGAGATCCGCATGGCGATCGGGCCGAACGTGGCACCAACAAGATGATCCAGGGACATGACGGAAGCGTACTCAGGCTGAGGTCTATTCGTCCGCGAGAAGCGCGTTCTCGAGCCGCGCCGACGGGATACTCCCGGACCAAGCCGACAGCATCCCAGTCGGTTCTCCCCTACTGGCCCAACGGATGGCCGTGCTCACCGACGGCACACTCCGCTTCAGCCGATCCGAGGTGCTGACCGCAGACGACACCACCATCGTCATGTGTGGCCGGGTCAGCACAACACGCAGCGGTAAGCGCTTCGACGCCGCCACCGTGCACGTCCTCACCCTCGAGCACGGGGCGATCCCCGAGGCATGGGTGTTCCACCAGAACCAAGACCAGGTCGACGACTTCTGAGCCGCATAGATCCAGAAACCGAGAAGGCCCCGGGCTTCACCCGGGGCCTTCTGCTATCTCGTCTCTTTGTGCGGTTGGTGCGTTCGGCACCAGCGGCAGTATTTCTTGAGTTCGATGCGCTCACGTGTGTTCGTCTTGTTCTTGACGGTCACGTAGTTGCGCCGCTTGCACTCCTCGCACGCCAAGTTGATCGGCGGCCGCTTGTCAGATGCCATGTTGCACTCTCTCGTCTCTCAATCCAGGAATTCATTGTTGCGGAGTCCCGAAGGAACTCCAACGGACCGGCACCCCCAAGGTGCCGGTCCGCGGTCACTTGTTGATCTTGACGACGCGGCCGGCACCAACCGTCCGGCCACCCTCACGAATCGCGAACCGCTGACCCTCATCCATCGCAATCGACTGAATCAACTCCACCTGCATCTCCGTGTTATCACCCGGCATCACCATCTCAGTACCCGCCGGCAAATGCACCGCCCCCGTCACATCCGTCGTCCGGAAATAAAACTGCGGCCGATACCCATCAAAAAACGGGTTATGCCGACCACCCTCCTCCTTCGTCAACACATACACCTGACCATCAAAATCCGTATGCGGAGTAATCGAACCAGGCTTCGCCACCACCTGACCACGCTCCACATCCTCCTTCCCCACACCACGAAGAAGCAACCCAACATTGTCCCCAGCCTGACCCTCATCCAACAACTTCCGGAACATCTCCACCCCGGTCACCGTCGTCGTCTGCAACTCCCGAATCCCCACAATCTCAACCTGCTCACCCACATGAATGATCCCCGTCTCAATCCGGCCCGTCACCACCGTCCCACGACCCGTAATCGAAAACACATCCTCAATCGCCATCATGAACGGCTTCTCCGTATCCCGCTCCGGCTCAGGAATATACGTATCAACCGCCTCCATCAACTCAACAATCGAAGCCTCACCAGCCTCATCCCCACCCAACGCAGCCAACGCAGAACCACGAACCACCGGAACATCATCACCCGGAAACTCATACTCCGTCAGCAAATCCCGAACCTCCAACTCCACAAGGTCCAACAACTCATCATCATCAACCTGATCCGTCTTATTCAAATACACCACAATGAACGGAACCCCAACCTGACGAGCCAACAACACATGCTCACGCGTCTGAGGCATCGGACCATCAGCAGCAGACACCACCAACACCGCACCATCAATCTGCGCCGCACCCGTAATCATGTTCTTCACATAATCCGCATGCCCCGGCATATCAACATGCGCATAATGCCGATTCCCCGTCTCATACTCCACATGCGCAATCGCAATCGTGATCCCCCGCTCACGCTCCTCCGGCGCCTTATCAATCTCATCAAACGCCGTAAACTCCGTCGCCCCATCACCCTGCTCAGCAAGCACCTTCGTGATAGCAGCCGTCAACGTCGTCTTCCCATGATCAATATGACCCATAGTCCCGACATTCACATGCGGCTTCGTCCGCTCGAACTTCGCCTTCGCCATCTCTCTCTATCTCCTTGGGTTACTCGCCTCGAACCTTGGCCACGATCTCTTTCGCGACCGCAGCAGGCACTTCCTGGTACGAATGGAATTGCATGGTGTAGTTCGCCCGGCCCTGGGTGCGTGACCGCAGATCCGTGGCGTAGCCGAACATCTCGGCCAACGGAGCCAAAGCCGTAATGACACGACCATTGCCGCGGGCATCCATTGACTCGACCTTGCCGCGCCGTGACGAAATGTCGCCGATGACATCACCCATGTACTCCTCGGGGGTGACGACCTCGATCTCCATCATCGGCTCGAGCAGCTTGATCCCGGCCGACTTGGCTGCTGCTTGCAGCGCCATCGATCCGGCGATCCTGAAGGCCATCTCGTTGGAGTCGACCGCATGGGACGACCCGTCCGTGAGAGTTGCCCGCATATCGACGAGCGGATATCCCGCCAGGATCCCACCATCGAGGGCATCGCGGATGCCCTTCTCAACGGCGGGGATGTACTCACGCGGGACGTTGCCGCCCTTGACCTTGTCCACGAACTCGAATCCACTGCCGGGGGCAAGCGGTTCGAGATCGATGACGACATGACCGAACATGCCTGAGCCGCCGGTTTGGCGCCTCAGCTTGCCATCGATCTTCGTCACATGACGCTTCACGGTCTCGCGATACGCCACCTGCGGCCGGCCAACGTTGGCGTCGACCTTGAACTCACGCAACAGCCGCGAGACGATCACCTCGAGGTGGAGTTCGCCCATCCCGGAGATGATCGTTTGGCCGGTGTCCTCGTCGGACCGCACCCTGAAGGTGGGGTCCTCCTCGGCGAGGCGAGCCAAGGCCGTTCCAAGCTTGTCTTGATCGGTCTTGGTCTTCGGCTCGATCGCAACCGCAATCACCGGATCGGGGAAAGTCATCGACTCGAGTTGAATCGGGTCGCTGATCGCCGACAGGGTGTCACCGGTCCTGGTGTGCTTGAGACCGACCGCGGCAACGATGTCACCCGTGTAGATGGCGTCGATGTCCTCCTGCTTGGATGCGTGCATCCGCAGCAGTCGCCCAAACCGCTCCTTCTTGGAATCGGTGGTATTGGTGACGGCGTCGCCCTTGTTGAGGTGGCCGCTGTAGACCCTGAAGTAGGTCAACTTGCCCACGTACGGGTCGCTCATGATCTTGAAGGCAAGTGCGCTGAATGGGGCATCGTCCTCGGGGGGACGCTCCAGGATCACACTCTCATTGCCGGGCTTGAAGCCGGCGACCGGCGGGAGTTCGAGTGGGCTGGGCAGGTACCAGACAACGGCGTCGAGTAGCGGCTGTACACCCTTGTTCTTGAAGGCCGAACCACACAACACGGGGACGAAGTCACGGTTGACGGTGCCCTTGCGGATCACCTTGCGAATCTCTTCAGGCTCGAGGTCGTGGTCTTCGAGATACTTCTCGAGAAGTTCCTCGTCCTCGGCGGCAACGATGTCGAGCATCTTGGCGTGCCACTCGTCGGCTTGAGCCTGGTACTCGGCCGGAATCTCGACGACCTCGCGCTCCTTGCCCTCTTCGTCGTGCCAGATGATGGCCTGCATCTCAACGAGGTCGATGACCCCGCCGAACTCGGACTCGGCACCGATGGGAATCTGGATCGCGACCGGGTTGCCACCCAATCGATCGACGATGGACTGCATGGAGGCATAGAAATCGGCCCCGACCCTGTCCATCTTGTTGATGAAGCAAACCCGAGGCACGCCGTACTTGTCAGCTTGGCGCCATACCGTCTCGGACTGCGGTTCGACCCCGGAAACGGCATCAAACACAGCGACGGCACCGTCGAGCACGCGCAATGAACGCTCCACCTCGACGGTGAAGTCAACGTGGCCCGGCGTGTCGATGATGTTGATGGTGTGGTCGTTCCACTCACAGGTGGTGGCGGCGGAGGTGATCGTGATCCCCCGCTCCTGCTCCTGTTCCATCCAGTCCATCACGGCCGCGCCTTCATGGACCTCACCCATCTTGTAGGTGCGTCCCGTGTAGTAGAGGATTCGCTCGGTCGTGGTGGTCTTGCCCGCGTCGATGTGGGCCATGATCCCGATGTTGCGAACCATCTCGAGCTTGATGCTGCGTGCCATGAGTGTCTTCTCTGTCTGCTTACCAGCGGTAGTGGGCGAAAGCCTTGTTGGACTCCGCCATCTTGTGAACGTCTTCGCGCCGCTTCACGGCCGAACCGGTGCGGTTTGCGGCGTCGAGAATCTCGTTTGCGAGGCGCATCGCCATGGTTGGCTCTTTGCGCTTGCGAGCGAACTCGACCAACCAGCGGACGGCCAGCGTCTGGGCGCGGCGGGGGCGAACCTCCACCGGCACCTGGTACGACGAGCCACCGACCCGGCGGGAACGCACCTCGAGCGTCGGCCTGATGTTGTCCATGGCCTTCTTCAGCGTCTGGATGGGGTCGCCCCCGGTGCGCTGCTCGACGATATCGAGGGAGCCGTAAACGATGCGGCGAGCGGCGCCCTTCTTGCCACGCCACAACACCTTGTTGATGACCTGGCTGACGACCATGCTCTTATAGACCGGATCCGGCTCGATCTTGCGAACTTCGGCGGGTGCCCTACGCATTAGGAATCCTTCTTGGTGCCGTAGCGGGAGCGGGACTGCTTGCGGCCATCTACGCCTGCGGCGTCGAGTGCTCCACGAATGACCTTGTAGCGAACGCCGGGCAGATCCTTCACCCGGCCGCCGCGGATGAGCACGATGGAGTGCTCTTGGAGGTTGTGTCCCTCGCCGGGGATGTAGGCCGTGACCTCCATCTGAGAGGTGAGACGGACACGTGCGACCTTTCGGAGTGCCGAGTTGGGCTTCTTCGGAGTGATCGTGTACACGCGAGTGCACACGCCGCGCCGCTGCGGCGAGCCCGCAAGACCCAACGTCTTCGTCTTCTTCGGCTTCGGCTTCCGACCCTGACGGATCAGTTGCTGCACGGTCGGCACAGTGCCATCTCTCTTCTCTTCGGCGCACCCCGATCCCGCAAAACGGGACGGGTTCTTACAAGCGAAAATCGGCGCCGCCACATCTAGTGGCGAAGCCGACCCCTATGGTGCCTCTCCGTTACAACAGCGTCGTGAGACGCCTCTGGGTAACCGGGTGCACAAACGGGAAAACCGGAGCGGGATTATATGCGCACTTGGAAACAAGTGCAAAGCGCACGGCTGCGGCGTCGTGCCTCGCCGTGAGCAACACCCTCGAACCTTAGCGCTGCCTTCGCCCCAAGCGCTCAGACCGCCCGCATCTCCGCCGGTTCGAGCCCAACGTCGAGATGGAGGCCGGGGACGACGTTGGGGATGAAGCCGGCCATCAACTCGACGACGCCTGGCGGCTGTTGATGCTCCGGCTTGGTCTCCGGGTGGGGATAGAACACCATGGCGGGATACTCGACATCTTCATGTCGGATGGCGGCATGAACGAACGAGAACGTCTCGGCGGGGTAGCCCTCGAGCCAGGTGACCAGCGGAAGCGTCAGATGGGGCTGCACCAACTCGACCCGACGCGGGGCGAGGTCGATGTTGATCGTGCCCGAGTAGTACGGCGAGATGTCCAAGCCTCCTGCGGCGAAGTATGGCGCCTGCAACGCCAAGGCACCGCCGGGGAATTGGTCGTGTTTGTTGCGCCCGGAGGCGACTCCGTGTCCGACGACGACAACCCCCGGATACCACTCCATTGTCGACACTATATGGGGAAGGCAGGCGGATCGGGTTCCCGCGGCGGGTCGGCCGATGGCGGAGGAGCGGGCGAAGCTGATCGCCCCCACTCGGACCGCTCATGGGGTTGGCGCGGTGCCGGTTCTGGTCCCGAGGGCGGTGGTTGCGGTGGTTGCGGTGGTTGTCGCTGGGGGCGGGGCTCAGATCGCATGCCGGCCAACACGATGATGCCGATGAACATCGCCGCGAAGATCTGGTCGTACCTGAGGAGGATCAGCACGGCGGCGACACCAAACATGAAGGAAAGGACCATGGCGATGGACTCGCCCCGCTTGGGGAAGGGGATCTCGAGGGCACTCGTGAGCATCTGTCCGCCATCGAGCGGGCGAATCGGTGCCCAGTTGAGCACGCCCCAGACAAACGAGGGGAAGGCGAAACTGTACGCCGCGACTTCGAGCCAGCGCGAGTCGTCGAAGGCTCCTTGGCTCCAGAGCCAGTACACGGGGGCGCCCAGTGCAATACCGACGGCCGATCCGGCCGCGGCGACGAGGAAGCGCCGCCCGGCGCTCAAACCGGTGCCGACGGGCCAGGTGGTAACACCGCCAAGCGCAAACAGCGTGATCGAGACTCGCCGGGCTCCAAAAGCGCGCACGGTGAAGGCGTGACCCGCTTCGTGCACCAACACCGCGAGGCCGACCATCACCGTCCACACGGCCATCTCGGCACCGGCGAAAGAACGAGGAGCAAGAAACAGCACGACCAGGAAGCTGAAGTGGATGCCTACCGGAACCTGGCCGAGTTTGAAACGAAGCACAGTGGTCAGCGACGCTCGCCGAGCGACCGCGACTGCCGAATGCGCCTCTTGGCGATCTCGACGCGCCGACAGGCCGGGCACAACCGGCCGGTGACCGTGATGGCTCGCCCACAAGCAGCACACATGGCGTACATCCGCATCACCACATCCTATTGGCCGTCTGGGACAATTTCGCCGTTCGCTACCGTCCTTCCTATGCAAGACGACACCGCGCGGCGCCTCTCCACCCTGCACCGCTTGCTCTTCCGGGGCACTTCCGGCCGGGTGGGCAAACGTCTGGTGAACAACGACATGCTGCTCCTGACCACGACGGGCCGCCGCAGCGGTGACCCACATACTGTGCCGCTTCTCTACCTCCAAGATGGCCGCGACCTCATCATCATCGCCTCGTGGGGCGGACGACCCCAGAATCCCGAGTGGTACGCCAACCTGATCCAAGAACCCCAAGTCACGGTCGAACTCCCCGGTCGGCGTTACGACGCAGTCGCCGCCTCACTTGCAGAGCCGGAACGCTCGACCTGGTGGGACCGAGCCGTCGCCGCCTACGAGGGCTACGCCGAATACCAGTCGAGAACCGATCGAGTGATCCCGGTGGTGCGCCTCACGGCACAGGGTTGATCTCGTCGCAGTTGCGTCTCGCCTCACCGATGCCGCGGCCACCTCCGACGGCAACGACCTCGGCCGACGTCAGATGCGTTGCCGATTCCGATCAGTGGATCGGGGCCACATGGCTCTACTCACCGCAATCTCCGCAGTGGCGCTTGAAACTCGTTCTGACCTCGGCCCGTCAGCGGCTGCGGTGCCACCGCTTCAACTCCCGCAACGGGGGCAATACCGGCGAAGCGGACGGCAGCGGCGACCACCTCGTCTTGGTCCAGCCCGGCCTCACCGAAGGCTCCGTACAACAGGGTGTCGCCGTCGAAGTCCCACACCCCGACCACGACACCATCACGAATGACGACGTTGGCGACGTTGCCGCTGGCGTCGACGACATAGTTGCGCCATTCGTCGGCCAGGTAGCGACGCCGATCGCGATGTGACATCAGATACACATCCCATACCGGCAGCAACACCACTCCCCCGCCCTCAGGTGTCCTCTCATCGAGAGTCTCCTCGAGGGCCCACAATTCGCCGTCGAGACCGTCGACCTCGACTCGTACCGCGTCAACCGCGCCGAGCGCTACGGAGGCGTGGTCGCGCTTGACGCCGGCCCACCACGCCAGATCCGCCACTGTGGCCGGCCCATGGGACCGCAACCACAGCGGTGTCAGGATTGCCAGCGCCTCGGGAAGGGTCGGGCCCTCCTCGGGCAGGTCGACCCAATGCCGGGTCGCCGCATACTCATACCGCTGACTGCGGATGCCGCCTCGTGTTCCCGTCTTCAGAACGCGCCGTTCATTGCCCATCTGACGCATCGCATAGGTCAGCCGAGGCCCCTCAGGAGCCGCGGCGCCGAGTTTCTTGCGAATCTCCGTCGTCGTGAGCGGACCGTCGGCCAGCAACCCCTCAATCTGATCGGCCAGCAACCGGTACTCGGCAACAGGCATCTCGAGGATCTTGAAGTACCAATCGAAGTTTCGCTCGGTGAGTAGCGCCAGCCCACAAGCGGCCAGTTCCGTGGGCAGCAGGTAGACCGAACTGCGCATTGCAGACACTCGCAGCAGCGACCGATCCTCGACGAGGGCGGTCTCCAGCATTGCCTGGCGGTAGCCGTCTACCCGCGCCGCCAGCGAGAAGTGCGAGGTCGGGGCCGACCCGTAGATCCCTGCTCCGGCGACGACGGCCGACTCGACGGTGGCGAACGGCCTCACCAAGCCCTGGGCGGACAGCATGGTGCGGCGTACTCGGTCGATGGTGAGTCTGACGGTCACGGGACGCGAGCGTACCCGCCATTCCCATCGGGGTCCGGAGGACTACTTGCTGCGCGGCTGAAGCCGGCGGTTCTGAGGCCGCGGCCGCTCGAGCGCCACGAGGCGACGACAGGGCGGGCAGAAGCCGTTGGCCTGAGAGAGGGCTCTCCCGCATCGTGCACAAAACGCATACATCCGCATCGCGGCTCCTGAAGGCTGTCTTGTCTCATTGTCGGACATACCGACGCACATCTGAAGACCTGTGCTGGCGACGCACAGTGGAGCTAGACCCCAAGTGATCTGTCAAACAGTGTCGGTTCGCCGGCTCGCCGCGGGCGCGCCGATCGTCCGACAGCTCCAAGCATGATGAAGGGCGGCCCCCGTGGGCCGCCCTTCATGACGTTGGGTTGTGGCTCGCTGTCAGGCTTCTTCGCCCTCGAGCTCCTCGTCGGTCCGCGTTCCGAGACTGGCGAGCCACTCTGCCGGGTTGGCCGGCAATGCTTCCTCGGCCGTCTCGGGTGGCGCATCGCCGAACAGGCCGAGCGCGCTCACCACGGTTGCGTCCGGCAGCGCAGGCTGAATCACCTGATAGGTATCGCTGCCCGTACCGGCCGGGATCAGCTTGCCGATGATGACGTTCTCCTTGAGGCCACGCATGTAGTCGGACTTGCCCTGAAGTGACGCCTCGGTGAGTACACGAGTGGTCTCCTGGAACGAAGCCGCCGACAGCCACGAGTCCGTGGCCAGCGATGCCTTGGTGATGCCCATCAGTTCGGGACGACCCTCTGCAGGCTGGTTGCCGTCTTCGACGAGCGTTCGGTTGACCTCGCGGAACTCCTGCGCGTCGATCAACTCTGCAGGCAAGAACGGCGAGTCACCGGAGGCGACCACCCGCACCTTGCGCAGCATCTGACGCACGATGAGTTCGATGTGCTTGTCGTGGATGTCCACGCCCTGGCTGCGGTACACCTCTTGTACCTGGTCGACCAGGTACTGCTGGGCAGCCCGCACGCCGCGGATCTCGAGGACCTCCTTCGGGTCGAGTGGGCCCTCGGTCAGTTGGGTACCCGGTTCGATGATGTCGCCCTCGGAAACGCGGAGCCGGGCACGCCGCGGCAGCGGGTACTCGGTTTCCTCGTCCTTGTCGGCGACCAGAATCCGGCGCCCCTCCTCGTCATCGAGCAACTTGACGGCTCCGCCGTGCTCGGCGAGCAGTGCCTTGCCCTTCGGGGTACGAGCCTCGAAGAGCTCGACTACGCGGGGCAGACCGTGGGTGATGTCCTCACCGGCAACCCCGCCGGTGTGGAAGGTACGCATGGTCAGCTGCGTGCCGGGCTCACCGATCGACTGGGCAGCCATGATGCCGACGGCTTCGCCGGGCTCGACCATCAGGCCGGTCGCCAAGCTGAGTCCGTAGGAGTCGGCGTTGATCCCGTAGCGGGACTGGTCGGTCAACGGTGACCGTACCCGCACTTCGGTGACACCTTCCGCCTCGGTCAACGCTTGCATGGCGTCACGGTCGATCATCTCGCCCGCCCGCAGCTTCACGCCCTGGGACGTCTCGACGAGCGAACGGCCGACCTTGACGTCCTCGGCCAGGATGCGGCCAAAGACGCGGTTGCGCAGGTTGCGGATGATCTCGCCCTTGGCGTCACGAATCTCGATCACCAGGCCGACGTCATCGCTCGGCTCGGAGTGGATGATGATCTCCTGGGACACATCCACCAGGCGCCGGGTCAGGTAGCCCGAGTCCGCGGTACGCAGTGCCGTGTCGGCTAGACCCTTGCGGGCACCGTGCGTCGAGATGAAGTACTCGAGCACCGACAGACCTTCACGGAAGTTCGCCTTGATCGGCTGCGGGATGATGTCGCCCTTCGGATTGGCCACCAAGCCACGCATGCCGGCGATCTGGCGCAGCTGCATGATGTTGCCGCGAGCACCCGACCGAACCATCATGTCCATCGGGTTGAACCGCTCCGCTTCGAGCGTTTCCTGCATGGCGTCCTTGACTTCGTCCGTCGCCTCCGTCCAGATCTCGATGAGTTCCTGACGACGCTCGTCGTCGGTGATCACACCCTTCTGGTACAGAGACTCAACCTTGACGGCACGCTTCTCGTAGGCCTCGAGGATCTTCTCCTTCGACGCCGGAGTCTTCACATCCTCGAGGCCGATGGTGAGACCGGCCCGAGTCGCGAAGTGAAAGCCCATCGACTTGATCGAGTCGAGGGTGAACGCAACGTCCGGCTTGTCGTACCGATGGATGATCTCTTCAATCAGCGTCCGAATGTCCGCCTTGAACAGCACGGACTCGACATATGGGAACGAATCCGGGAACGCCTGGTTGAGCAGAGCCCGCCCGAAGGTGGTCTCCGTGAGGCTTTCGCCGTCGACCGGCTCATCGGTGAGCAGGTCCCCGAGGGTCGGCTTGAGTGCCTCGTACATCGCGCGATCGCCCGCAAGCCTGCCGAGTCGCAGCTTGATCGGGGCGTGCAGATCGAGATCACCGATGTCATAGGCCATCTGGGCCTCGTCGACATCGGAGAATGCACGACCGGCACCGACTGCGTCTTCGACGTGCTCGGACAGGTAGTACATGCCGATCACCATGTCTTGCGACGGGGTGACGATGGGTCGACCCGAAGCCGGCGACAGCACATTGTTCGAGGACAACATGAGAATGCGGGCCTCGGCCTGTGCCTCGGCGGATAGCGGAAGGTGCACGGCCATCTGGTCACCGTCGAAGTCAGCGTTGAACGCTTCACAGACGAGCGGGTGGATCTGGATCGCCTTGCCCTCGACGAGCACGGGCTCGAAGGCCTGGATGCCGAGGCGGTGGAGCGTCGGGGCGCGGTTGAGGAACACCGGGTGCTCCTGAATCACCTCGCCGAGCACGTCCCACACCTGGGGGCGGCGCCGTTCCACCATCCGCTTGGCGGCCTTGATGTTCTGGGCGTAGTCGAGGTCAACGAGTCGCTTCATCACAAACGGCTTGAACAGCTCCAGCGCCATCAGCTTGGGCAGACCACATTGGTGGAGCTGCAGCTGGGGACCGACCACGATGACCGACCGGCCCGAGTAGTCGACCCGCTTGCCGAGCAGGTTCTGCCGGAACCGACCCTGCTTGCCCTTGAGCATGTCGGACAGCGACTTGAGCGGCCGGTTACCCGGTCCCGTGACGGCACGGCCGCGCCGCCCGTTGTCGAACAGGGCATCAACCGCTTCCTGCAGCATGCGCTTCTCGTTGTTGACGATGATCTCGGGAGCACCGAGGTCCAGCAGTCGCTTGAGCCGATTGTTGCGGTTGATTACCCGGCGATAGAGATCGTTGAGGTCCGAGGTGGCGAACCGACCGCCATCGAGCTGCACCATCGGGCGCAGATCCGGCGGGATGACCGGTACCGCTTCGAGGATCATGTCGCTCGGATCGTTCTTGCCATCCGCAAACGGGGTGACCACCTTGAGACGCTTCATCGCCCTCTGGCGGCGTTGCTGCGAATTGGCGTCGAGGTCTTCGCGCAGCTTCTCGATCTCGGCATCGAGGTCGAGCCGCGCGATGAGGTCCTTGATGGCCTCGGCGCCCATGTTGCCTTCGTAGTAGTCGCCGTAGCGGTCGACGACCTCACGCCACAGCTGCTCAGATTCCACGAGCTGCTTCGGCTTCATGGTGCGGAAGGTATCGAAGGCCTCCTGGAGCAGCTCCTCTTCGACCCTGGCCCGCTCTTCGCGGTCCTTGATCTCGCGCTCCACCTCGCGGCGGCGGGCCGAAACTTCCTGGGTCTTGGCTCCGGCCTCTTCCATCTGGGTCAACTCTTGCTCGAGTCGCTCCAAGCGCTCGTTCTTCCACTCCTCGAACTCGTCCTGGATGAGGGAGAGCTCGTGGCGGGTGGCCTCTTCGAGGTCAACGAGATCGGCTTGGCGTTTGTCGTCATCCACCCACGTGATCAGGTACGCCGCGAAGTAGATGACCTTCTCGAGGTCCTTCGGAGACATATCGAGCAGGTAGCCGAGCCGACTGGGTACGCCCTTGAAGAACCAGATGTGGGTCACGGGCGCGGCCAACTCGATGTGACCCATCCGCTCGCGTCGCACCTTGGCCCTAGTCACCTCGACGCCGCAGCGCTCGCAGACGATTCCGCGGAAGCGGACGCGCTTGTACTTGCCGCAGTAGCACTCCCAGTCCCGCGTGGGACCGAAGATGCGCTCGTCGAATAGACCGTCCTTCTCCGGCTTCAAGGTCCGGTAGTTGATCGTCTCAGGTTTCCGAACCTCACCAAACGACCAGGATCGGATCTGGTCGGCGCTGGCAAGGCCGATCTTCAGTTCATCGAACAGCTGTGGCACGTGTCTCGCTCCAGACTGTGTTGCTCATCCGGGTTTGGGCACCTGCCCACCCCCGAGATTCTGAGCGTGTCTTGTTCTTTTCCGTCTTCTATCAATTGAACCTGTTGGTATTCCCCGTTACGGGGCGGTGGTCTCGGCGCGCTCCGGGCGTGAGATGTCGATCCCGAGTGAGGCGGCAGTGCGGAACACGTCCTCCTCCAACTCCTTGAACTCGACTTCCTCACCGGCCGAGAGCATCTCGACGTTGAGGCAGAGACTCTGCATCTCCTTGACGAGCACCTTGAAGGACTCAGGGATACCCGGCTCGGGAATGTTCTCGCCTTTGACGATCGCCTCGTAGACCTTCACTCGACCCCGCACGTCGTCCGACTTGATCGTCAACAACTCCTGCAGGGCATAGGCGGCGCCGTAGGCCTCGAGGGCCCAGACCTCCATCTCACCGAAGCGCTGACCGCCGAACTGCGCCTTACCACCGAGCGGCTGCTGGGTGATCATCGAGTACGGGCCGGTCGACCGGGCGTGGATCTTGTCGTCGACCAAGTGGACGAGTTTCAAGATGTAGATGTAGCCGACGGTGACCGGCGAGTCGAACGGGGCTCCGTTACGACCGTCGTACAGTGTGGCCTTCCCCTCGGAGTCGACCAGCTTCTGGCCGTCACGGTTGGGCTTGGCGACGTCGAGCAGTTTGAGGATCTCGCCCTCCTTGGCTCCGTCGAACACCGGCGTGGCAACGGTCTGCCACGCATCGGCACCACCGGAGGCGGGCGAAGCGATATCGTCGAACGGCTGCCAACCCTGAGCGGCAGCCCACCCGAGGTGGGTCTCGAGAATCTGACCGAGGTTCATCCGGGACGGCACACCGAGCGGCGACAGGATGATGTCCACCGGAGTCCCGTCCTCGAGGAACGGCATGTCCTCCTCGGGCAAGATCTTGGCGATGACACCCTTGTTGCCGTGGCGTCCGGCCAGCTTGTCGCCCTCAGAGATCTTGCGCTGCTTGGCAACGTAGACCCTGACGAGTTCGTTCATACCGGGCGGAAGGTCAAAACCATCCTCACGGCGGAACTCCTTCACGGCGATGGCTTTGCCGGACTCACCGTGGGGCACCTTGAGTGAGACGTCGCGCACCTCGCGGGCCTTCTCACCGAAGATCGCTCGCAGCAGCCGTTCCTCCGGCGTCAGCTCGGTCTCGCCCTTCGGGGTGACCTTGCCGACCAGATAGTCGCCGGCGCCGACCTCGGCACCGATGCGAATGATGCCGCGGTCATCGAGGTCGCGCAGCACCTCTTCGGCCACGTTCGGGATGTCGCGAGTGATCTCCTCCGCACCGAGCTTGGTGTCGCGGGCTTCGATCTCGTGCTCATCGATATGGATCGAGGTGAGAATGTCGTCCTTGACGAGACGCTCGGACAGGATGATGGCATCCTCGAAGTTGTGGCCCTCCCATGGCATGAACGCCACGAGGAGGTTGCGCCCCAGCGCCAACTCGCCCTCGTCGGTCGATGGACCGTCGGCGATGACCATGCCGGCCTTGACCTTGTCGCCCTCCAGGACCAAGGACTTCTGGTTGATGCAAGTGCCCTGGTTGGAACGCTCGAACTTGGCCAAGGCAAAGTGGTGCTTCTTGTTGGCTCCGGCCTCTTTGATCACGATCTCATCACCCGTGACGTCGACGACCTCGCCGTCGATCGGGCTGGTGATCACGTCGCCGGAGTCGTGTGCCGCGCGCCCTTCGACGCCGGTGCCGACCAGAGGAGCGTCGGCCCGAAGCAGCGGCACAGCTTGGCGCTGCATGTTCGAACCCATCAACGCCCGGTTGGCATCGTCGTGCTCGAGGAAGGGAATCAGGGACGTCGACACCGAAACCACCTGCTTCGGCGAAACATCCATGTAGTCAACTTCGAGAGCAGGCACCGAGTCGACCTCGCCGCCGGTCTTGCGGACGAGGACGCGGTCGTTCACAAACGAGCCGTCGTCGTTGAGCAGCGCGTTTGCCTGCGCGATGACGTGCGCCTCTTCCTGGGACGCAGTGAGGTAGTCGACCCGCTTGGTGACCTTGCCCTTGATCACCCGCCGATACGGCGTCTCGATGAAGCCGTAGCGGTTGACCTTGGCATAACTGGCCAGCGAACCGATCAGCCCAATGTTGGGACCCTCGGGCGTCTCGATCGGGCACATGCGGCCGTAGTGGGAAGGGTGCACATCGCGCACCTCGAACCCGGCGCGCTCCCGGCTGAGGCCACCCGGGCCCAGCGCCGAAAGACGACGGCGGTGGGTGAGGCTGGCCAGCGGATTGGGCTGGTCCATGAACTGGCTGAGCTGGCTGGTGCCGAAGAACTCCTTGATGGAGGCAACGACCGGCCGGATGTTGATCAGGCTCTGCGGTGTGATCGCCTCAGGATCCTGGGTCGTCATCCGCTCGCGCACGACCCGCTCGAGACGGCTCAGGCCGACCCGAATCTGGTTCTGGATCAGTTCGCCGACGGTGCGGATCCGCCGGTTGGCGAAGTTGTCGATGTCGTCGGTGCGGTAGCCGGGGGTTTCCGAGTGGAGATGAACGAGATACTTGATGGTCTCGAGCATGTCTTCGTGGCTGAGCAGCCCGTGCTCTTCGGCGATGTAGTCCTCGAGGCCGACCGGCTGGCGGCCGAACTTGCCGTCGAGCTTGTAGCGGCCAACCCTGGTGAGGTCGTAGCGCTTCGGGTTGTAGAACAAGGTGTTGATGAGCCCACGCGCCGACTCAACGGTGGTGAGTTCGCCCGGTCGCAGCTTGCGGTAGAGGTCGAGCAGCGCCTCGTCACGAGTGCTGGTCGGATCCTTCTCCAGCGAATTGCGGATGACCTCGGCTCCGTCGAAGAGTTCGAGGATCTCTTCGTCGGTCTCGGCGAACCCGAGAGCACGCAGGAAGGTGGTCACGTACTGGCGCCGCTTGCGATCGACGCGGACGCCGACGGTGTCCTTTTTGTCGACATCGAATTCGAGCCAAGCGCCACGGCCGGGGATGACCTTGGCGGCGTAGACGTCCTTGTCTGAGGTCTTGTCGATTGACTTGTCGAAGTACACGCCGGGAGAACGCACCAATTGGCTGACCACAACGCGCTCGGTGCCGTTGATGATGAAAGTGCCGTTGGCCGTCATCATCGGGAAGTCGCCCAGGAAGACCTGCTGCTCCTTGATCTCACCGGTCTCCCGGTTCAGGAAGCGGGCGGTGACAAACAGCGGCTTCGAATAGTTGGCGTCCTGCTCTTTGGCTTCTTCGATGCTGAGCGGGGGATCACCAAACCGATGCTCGGTCAGCTCCAAAGCAAGGTTGCCGGTGAAGTCCTCAATCGGCGAAACCTCGGAGAAGATGTACTGCAACCCGCTCTCCAAGAACCAGCCAAATGAGTCATGCTGGACAGAAAGCAGATCCGGGAGAGGCAGTACCTCAGGAATCTTGGCAAACGAAAGCCGGTCGGCGCGCGCACGTGACAACGGCATCCTCCTCTACAGAGCGTTTCGGGCGTCGGTCAATCAGGGACGGGTGGGTCGGGTGGATTCAAGGCGGCGGAATTGGGGAGTCTAGACGTCAGAAAGACCAGGATAGCACGCAGCTATCCCGGCTCTGCCAGGCGAGAGTCGCAAAAACGTCTTCAACTGATGGCGCGACCATACAACAGGTGGCGACATACCGTCAAGGATAGAAACGTCTGGACATGAGAAAAGGGGGCCCCGGAAGTGGGGCCCCCTTCCCAGAGCCCTTGTCAGAGCTCGAGCTATTTGAGTTCTACCGTGGCGCCGGCGCCCTCGAGGGCCTCCTTGGCCTTGTCGGCAGTCTCCTGGTCGACACCCTCGAGCACTGCGCCCGGAGCATTGTCGACGACGTCCTTGGCTTCCTTCAGACCGAGGCTGGTAAGGCCTCGGACCTCTTTGATCACCTGGATCTTCTTGTCGCCGACGGCGGTGATGACGACGTCGAACTCGTCCTTCTCCTCTTCGACGGCTGCGCCGTCGCCGCCGCCGGGGGCAACTGCAGCTACGGCCATCGGAGCGGCCGCGGTCACATCGAACTTCTCTTCAAATGCTTTCAGGAACTCCGAGAGTTCCAGCACCGACATCTCCTCAAAAACGCCAAGGAGATCTTCGGTTGTCATCTTGGTCTTGGCCATCTGCTATTCCTCCTCGGCCTCATCCGATGCTGGCGCATCGTCATCAGCTGGTGTTTCGGCACCATCATCGGATGGTGTTTCGGCACCTTCCGCCTGGTCTGTGTCGTCATCATCATCAGTGGCAGGCTCGTCGGCGGACGCCTCATCGGCAGCAACCGCTTCGACCACCGCTTCAACTTCGGCCGCTTCGACCGCGGCTTCCGCGACAGCCTCCTCAGCCTCAACCGCTTCAGCAACGGCCTCAACGGCAACCGCATCAGCCACAACGGCCTCGACCACGGCTTCTTCAACGGCTTCTTCGGCGTCGACGGCTTCG
>Ga0316197_10001418_pt1 | contig 17106 bp, 14 predicted proteins | sample OudBiesiAoxic_MG_FD_204939 | JGI IMG/M metagenome (GOLD analysis project Ga0316197, IMG submission 204939) | Coastal sediment microbial communities from Oude Bieten Haven, Netherlands - site A oxic | ecosystem: Environmental > Aquatic > Marine > Coastal > Sediment | place: Netherlands... | reverse complement strand
CATGGCGTTTACCGATTTCGTAATCGTTGAAATCATGTGCGGGCGTAATTTTCACGCAACCCGAACCAAATTCGCTATCTACATAGTCATCGGCGATGACAGGAATGGTACGGCCCGTCAGTGGCAACTCCAGTTCCAATCCGACCAGGTCAGCGTAGCGTTCATCATCCGGATGCACCGCTACTGCGGAATCGCCTATTAAGGTCTCAGGGCGTGTGGTCGCGACGATCAGGTAACCCTTGCCATCGGTGCGTGGGTACCGGATGTGCCACATCTTGCCTTTCTCTTCCGCAGAAACGACTTCCAGGTCGGAAAGAGCCGTATGCAGGACCGGGTCCCAGTTAACCAGGCGCTTGCCCCGGTAGATCAGGCCTTCTTCGTAAAGATTGATGAACACCTTTTGCACGGCTGCGCTGAGTTCTTCATCCATCGTGAACCGGTGGTTCGACCAGTCGACCGAGGCTCCAAGTCTGCGCATTTGTTGGCTGATCGTATCTCCGGAATGTTCTTTCCAGTCCCATACGGCATCGACGAACTTTTCCCGGCCAAGATCATGCCGGGATTTGCCATCTGCCATGAGTTGCCGCTCTACTACCATTTGTGTAGCGATTCCGGCGTGGTCTGTTCCAGGCTGCCACAGGGTATCGGCGCCTTTCATGCGCTGCCAGCGGGTGAGCGTGTCCATGATTGTGTCCTGGAATGCATGACCCATGTGCAGACTACCGGTTACGTTGGGTGGCGGAAGCATGATGCAATACGGCTCATCGCCACCGGCCGGCTTGAAATATTGGTTCTTTTCCCAGTCCTGGTACCAGCGTTGCTCTATATCGGCGGGGTTGTAACTCTTATCCATTTTTCACTTTCCAATCGTATGGCTTGCCGGTTCGAGGCCGAGGTCGCGGTAAGCACGGAATTTTGTGCGGGATGCCAGGCGTTTCAGTTCGTCACCCGGAACGATCTCCAACAGACGTTTGAATCGGCCAGGTTCCGGAATAGGGTAATCCGCCAGGTTGATCAATACATTTCGGTCGGGCGGGATATCTGCAATCTGTGTGCCGATACTTACCGGAGTATCTGATGCGGTGGCACCGTTTTCATGGGGTAAGAACCTACCCGGCGGATAATCCCACATGATGTCATCCAGCGTACTGGCGTCCTTTTCATCTGCTGTGAGGACCGCAACGCGGTGCCCCTGTTCCCAGGCCATCATGGCGAGGCGGCATGCAAGTCGTTCTGCGGACTGATCCGGGCGGGGCAGTACGTAAAAGTCGACCTGGCAGCCACTGTTCATTTGCTATTTCGCCCTGTCCAGCAAGTACTGGGTCAAAAGGCCTACCGGACGACCTGAGGCGCCATCATCCGTTCCCCATTTCCAGGCGGAACCGGCGACATCAAGATGAGCCCACTTCTGATCTTCAGCAAACCGTGACAGGAAGCAACCGGCGGTCAAAACGCCGCCCGGCATTCCACCGATGTTTTTCATATCGGCAAACGGGCTATCGAGCTGCGACTGGTACTCTTCCCAGAGCGGCAGACGCCAGGCGCGGTCAACCACGGTTTGGCCCGCCTCCATCAGGTTAGTGGCAAGACCGTCGTTATTACAGATCAGGCCTGTTGCGTGGTGCCCCAGTGCTACAACACAGGCACCGGTGAGCGTGGCGACATCAATGATGGCTGCGGGGTTGAATCTGCTGCTGTAGGTCAGTGCGTCACACAATACGAGGCGACCCTCGGCGTCGGTATTCAACACCTCGATGGTTTTGCCTGACATGCTGGTGATGACGTCTCCGGGACGGCAGGCATCTCCATCGGGCATGTTTTCAACGGCAGCGACAATGCAAATCAAGTTGATCGGGATCTGCAGTTCCGCGCAGGCAACAAAGGCGCCGATCACACCGGCCGCCCCGCACATGTCGAATTTCATCTGCATCATGTTTTCACCTGATTTCAGTGAAAGGCCACCGGAATCAAAGGTCACACCTTTGCCGATGAAGACGACCGGTTGCCGGTCATCTGCTGCACCGGTGTATTTCAGAACAATCAGCTTCCCTTCGTTTCTGCTGCCCCGGGAAACGGCCAGAAAAGCATTCATCTGCAATTCCGCCATCTCCTCTTCACTGAGAACTTCAAGTTCAACGTTGTCGTATTTGGCTGCGATGGAAGCAGCATCTTCGGCAAGGTAGACCGGTGTGCAGATATTGGGTGGCAGATCACCTAAATCCTTGGCCTTTTTATACCCTGCGGCTATGGCGGCAGCTTCTTCGAGTGCGATTTGTTGGTCTTCATTGCCCTGGAATGATGCCGAGTCGAGCGGTTTCGGGTCATCATCCTTTGGCGTCTTAGTAGCTGTAAATACGTAATTGGCCCGGCTGATCGCCATTGCTGCCTGTTTCAGACGTGCGGATGTTCCGGCACCATCGAAATCGGTTTCATGAACGCATACATGACAGGTCGTCAGGCGATAGTCACGTAGTGCCTTGCCTGCTGCAAGACACGCCCGGTCAAATCGGGCAAGGTTCAGTTTTTCAGGTTTTCCAAAGCCCACTGCAAGGACCCGGGGAGCGGCAAGTCCGGCGATACCATGCAAGAACCGGGTGCTGCCCAGGCTGGTCCCGATGTCTCCGCTTTTCAGCAAACGGGTGATAGATCCATCACTTGCCTTATCGACCGCCCTGGCCGTTGATGACAGTGCCCCGCCTTCTGTAAAACCGATCACAATGCATTCGCTTGCATTGCTGACTGGCGGATTGTTGTCCAGGTTGAGTTGCATAGACTTTGCTTCCTTGATTAAACGGCACATTCTACAAGAAAACCCGGTGGTAATAGGGTTTCATTTTTGATTTCACCGAATACTGATAGACTGCATGTCTTGCCCCTGTTTTCTGGTTCGATGAGGTCAATCTGAATATTTTGCAGAAGTACATTTTCCGTGAATGGATCTGGACGTTCCTGGCGGTTACTGTCGTGATGCTGATTGTCATGATCGGTGTTGCGATGGGTGAAATGCTCAGCGATATTGCAGGCGGGCGGGTTCCTTCCGGCCTGTTATGGACATTGATCGGCCTGAAAATGCCCGAGGTTCTGGGCACAGTTCTACCGCTTAGCGTGTTTGTTGCCGTTATTTGGGGGTTGGGGCGTTTCTACAGGGACCAGGAGATGTCGGTGATGCGCGCCAGTGGGTTCCGGTGGCAGATGATGTTGCGACCCCTTTTCAACATGTTGCTCCCGGTCTTTGCAATCTTGCTTGTCCTCGGCCTGTATTTGGGTCCCGCAGCTGCGTCACTGACACAACAAAAACTGCTTGATGCATTCCGCAATGCAGCCGAATGGGGACTGCAAACCGGGACGTTTCATGTTCTGCGCGGGGGAGACCTGGTGCTTTATGTGGAGTCGGTCGACAAAGATGGACGTACGCTCAGGAACGTATTCATCCAACAGAGAGATGACGGTCGTGAAATGATCTGGAGCGCCAGGAAGGGTTATTACTGGTTGGACAAAGAGACAGGAAGCCGTTACCTGACCCTTGAAAGCGGAGAAATTACGGAAGGCGGAACGGAGACCCTGGATTTTGGTGTTATGCATTTCTCCCGCAATGATTTCAAACTACCGGCCGTCGAGGAGCGGGAAAAGCAGGAGGCAGTGGAAACCAAAAAGAGTGCGGCAATCCTGTTTTCCGATACGCCGGAAGATATCGTCGAGATTCAATGGCGGGTTTCACCGGCGATAGCCGCCATCGTGCTGGGTCTTTTAGCCATTCCGCTGTCACATTCTGCGCCGAAGGAGGGGCGGGGAGGGCGCGCCCTGCTCGGAATTCTCGCCTACATCGTTTACGTGAATACCTTGTACATGTGCCGAAACCTGCTTTTGAAGGGTGACATGCCTATATATGTAGGTATGTGGTGGGTCCATGCACTGGTTCTCCTGGTGGCATTAATCTGGCTGCAAAGACAGGGTCGTATGGTGGGTAAAGGTTGAGAAGGCTTGTTAAAACCGGATCATGCGGGTTTTACTCAGGATGTCATGCCAGGTGCGTTGACGTGAATCGACCAGTGACCATATGAAACCGAGGCCTGCGGCTGCAGCGGACAGCAACGAGGCAAAAAAACGAACGGCAGATTTGCCCCAGCCCGGTTTAAGTCCTTTTTCATCTTCAATGCGGACGCGCCATGCCCGCATACCCACGGTCATCCCGCCTTTGTTCCAGCACCACGTGACGTACAGAAACCAGGTCGTGAACAGGTACATAGTGTAGCCAGGGTCCTTCAGCGCGGTGCTCCCGCGAAAGCCGGCGAGCATGGCCAGCATGGTTGCAAGGATGAGCAGCGAAATGACGATTGCAAAGTCGTAAAAAATAATTGCAAGGCGTCTCAATAAACCACAAGGTTCACCCGGGATAAGTTCTTTTTTCTTCAAAATTATGGATGCTTCTTTGATGTCAGCGTTTAATTATCACCGAAATGCGGCTGGAAGTGGCAATCAACAACCGCCATCGGTTATCCTCTTCGATCGATAAATAGAAAGACCTGCACAGGCAGCGTCAATCGGTCACCGCTTCACCTAACTTGCTTACTGAACAATCTGGAACAGGCCATGCCAAAAACACTCAAACAAACATTCACGCTGATGGGCCTTAGTGCTTGCACACTTTTGCTGTCAATCAGCTCGGCTTCAGGCCAGAGCCTGGCTTCATCGGTGGAGGTTGAAAAAAAGATCAATAAGGATTCGGCCAAGTCACAATCCAGGGTTACGAGCCTCGCCCGGCAAACACAGGACTTGTTGACTGAATACCGCTCGGTTGTTCGTGAGACAGAAAGCCTGCAGATATACAACGACAACCTCCAGCGGGTCGTGACAGATCAGCGCAACGAAGTTGAGTCGATCAACCGGCAATTGGAAGGCCTGGAGGCGACCAATCGGGGTGTTGTACCCCTGATGCTTGAAATGATCGATTCACTGAATCTCATCGTTGAAGCAGATGTTCCTTTCCGGATTGAAGAACGTCGTATGCGGGTTCAGCGTTTGCGCGACATGATGGACCAGGCTGAAGTGACCGCATCGGAGAAATACCGCAGGGTCATGGAGGCATACCAGAGTGAACTCGAATTTGGCCGGACGACGGAAGCTTATTCCGATACATTGCCGACAACCGGCCAGACCGTCGAGTTTCTACGCGTAGGCAGGGCCTTGCTCGTTTATCAGACCAGTGACAATTCGGTGACCGGCTGGTTCAATCCGCGAACGCGGGCGTTCGAAGAACTCGATGACGACCGGTTCAGGCTTGAAGTAAAAGACGGTCTGGCAATCGCCAGGAATGAGAAGGCGCCGAATCTCGTGATGTTGCCTGTACCCGGACCGGAGGCAGCACAATGAAAAAATTCATCGCACTTTCGCTATTTGCGACCGCCCTGCTGATTTCTTCTCCGGTCAGCGCACAGACCCTTGAAGAATTGGCCAGCGCCGTAAGGGCTGCCGCCGCTTCGGAGGCCGAAATAAACCAGGAACGTGAAGCCCGGTTCGTTCGTGAACGCAACAATCAGCGCCAACTGCTCGGGGAAGCGCGACAGGAACTGGCGAATGAAAACGCCCGTGCAGACCGGTTACGAATCGAATATGACCAGAACGAAAGAGCCCTGGCTGACCTTGAAACCACGTTAGCGGAGCGCATGGGTAACCTCGGGGAGTTATTCGGTGTTGTCCGGCAGGCTGCAGGTGATGTGCAGGCAACTTTGGATGACTCCATGGTGACCGCGCAAATGCCCGGCCGCACGGCATTTCTTTCCGAGTTGGCTCAAAGGCGGGAATTGCCAACGGTACCCGAGTTGAGAGCGCTGTGGTCCGCGATGGTCACTGAGATTGCTGAATCCGGAAAAGTGGTCAAGTTTTCAGCCGAGGTTGAGAGAACCAGTGGTGAAAAAGAGAATCTGGAAATTGTCCGGATGGGTGTTTTCAATGCCGTTTCGAATGGCACTTTCCTTGATTGGGATACCAGCAAGAGCCGTGAGAATTTCATCGAATTGGCGCGCCAGCCGGCTTCCCGGTTCGCCAGTATGGCCGGCGATCTCCAGACAGCTTCCGCCGGTGAGATCGTTCCGATGGCCGTTGATTTTACCCGGGGCCAGATTCTGCGTGCCGTTGTGCAATCTAAAACACCCATTGAGCGTGTGAAAGAAGATGGCGGCCCGGTGGGATATGTCATTATCGGCGTGGGTCTTTTCGGGTTATTGATGTGCGCTTGGAAGGCCTTTTCGTTGTTTACCACGGGCGGCAAGATTTCACGGCAGATGAAGACGGATACCGCCAACAAGAGAAACCCACTGGGCCGGGTTCTGGCGGTGTATTCAGACAATCCGGAAGTGGATCTGGAAACACTGGAGCTCAAGCTTGATGAAGCCATACTGCGGGAAACTGCGCCGATCGAAACAGGATTGAGCTTTATCAAGGTGCTGTATGTCGTGGCCCCCTTGCTCGGCCTGCTCGGTACGGTCGTAGGTATGATCGCTACCTTCCAGATGATCACGCTTTTCGGAACCGGTGACCCGCGGATGATGGCCGGTGGCATTTCCACCGCACTGGTGACCACGGTATTGGGCCTGGTTGTCGCGATACCGCTGACACTTTTGCACAGCGCACTCCAGGGTAAGGCGAAGTCATTGATCCAGGTGCTTGAAGAACAGGCAGCCGGAATCGTCGCCCGCATCGCGGAGCAGCGTGCGTGATCTGGTTCTATGAAGCCATCGGATCCATCCGGGACTTCATGGAGCTCGGAGGCAACGTTTTGTGGGCCATCATGTTCGTTCTCTTCATGATGTGGACCTTTATTCTTGAGCGCCTTTGGTATCTCTACAGGGTTTATCCGGCCCGCAGGCAAGCGGTTCTTGACGAGTGGGATACCCGGTCGGATACCACTTCCTGGTACGCCAAGCGCATCAGGGAAGGCATGGTGTCGGAAACATCACTCGAACTCAAGCAAAACGTGGGGCTGATTAAAGTTTTGATTGCCATCTGCCCGCTGCTGGGCTTGCTGGGAACTGTGACTGGAATGATTGCCGTTTTCGACGTGATGACTTACAGCGGTGGCGGCAATGCACGGGCCATGGCCGGTGGTGTGTCGATGGCCACAGTGCCGACAATGGCCGGAATGGTCGCCGCATTGTCAGGTGTCTGGTTTGGCACATGGCTGGAACACAAGGCCCAGACAGAAGCAGAGCAACTGGAAGACCTGTTGCAGCACCACTGAACGATTTACAACGCTGCTGAGGCGTTAACGAAGAAGAGGAAGCCGCATGGCTCGAAGGCATGCACATACTGAAGAAGCCGATATCAACATCACGCCGATGTTGGATATCGTTTTCATCATGCTTATCTTTTTTATCGTGACGACCTCGTTCACCAAGGAAACAGGTGCGACCATCATCAAGCCGGAAGCCGAGCAGGCGGTTGCGCTGCGCAATGGCACGATCCTGATCGGTGTGCGGCCAAATGATGATATCTGGATGTCCAAACGTCAGATCGAGTTACGTGAAGTCCGGCAAATGGTTGAACGTGCAAAGGCGGAAAATCCCGAGGGAAGTGTGGTCATCATTGCCGATAAAGGTTCCCGTATCGGAACGGTCACCGAGGTCATGGACCAGGTGAAACTGGCAGGGGTCGAAGGCATTGCGATTTCTGCCGAGAGGCCGGACGGTTAGGTGCAATGAAAAACCTTCGCGTACTATTAGCATCAGTTTTCGCCGTCGGCGTGACGTTTGGCCTTTTCCTGTTCATGCATAAATTGATCTCCTCGGGCGATGACGACCGCGCCGAGCTGGATGCGATTGCGGGTATTCATTTCGGACCGGTGGAAATTCCGGATGAAATCATGACCAAGAACCGGCGTAAGCCCAAAAAGCCACCACCCCCAAAAGACCCGCCACCACCGCCTAAAATGCAGATCTCAAAAATGGATCAGCAGGTTCAGAACATGCCTCAGATGAACATTCCGAGCCTCGATGTACCTATGGTTGGTGGTTCCGGCGTGTTTATCGGTAATTTTCAGCAGGTGGACCAGACAGCGGAAGGTGACATCATCCCGGTGGTCGTGATCCGGCCGATGTATCCCCAGGAAGCTGCGATGGACGGAACTGAGGGCTGGGTGAAGATTGAATTTACCATCACTGAAGTTGGTACGGTCAAGGACCCCAAGGTGATTGATTCGAAGCCAAAAAGGATATTCAATCGAGAAGCCATCCGGGCTATTCTGAAGTGGAAATTCAAACCGCGTGTCGTCGATGGTGTTGCCGTTGAGCGCCGCGCTACTCAAGTTATTGATTTCAATCTGGATAAGTCTTGAGGCTAATATGATGAACCGCTTCTTGATGAAATTTTTTAACGTCCTGTTGGTGTTTGCTTTCGCCGGTAGCCTGACCCTGGGTTCGAATACCGTTTTTGCACAGAGCGGCCAGTGCAATGTTAATCGCGATGTCGGCACCAAGGCCCTGGATGAGCTCACGTGGAAGCAGCTCAACAGGATCCAGGAAGAGGTGGCTGCGAAAAAATATGAAGAGGCTTATGCAAATCTGTCCAGGATGCTCTCCCGTGCAGGACGTGATGTCTATTTACAGGCTATTTTGAACCAGGCTCTGGCCCAGGTGGAGTGGTCACGTGAAAACTATACGGAGTCACTCAGATATTTCGAGAGAGCCGTAGAACTCGATGCCCTGCCTAATCCGGCACATTTCACGCTGATGTACCAGATTTCACAGCTGTATTTCATGCAGGAGCGCTACGATGAAGCGCTGGTGAAGCTCGATCTGTGGTTCTGCACCGTTCCCAAAGAAGATATTACTTCAGCCGCCTATGTGCTCCAGGCCTCGATTTTTATTCAGAAGAAAGACTACTCTGGTGCGCTGAAGGCGATTTCTTCTGCAATAGCGATGTCTGACGATCCAAAAGAGTCCTGGTACCAACTCAAACTGGGCGCGCATTACGAGCTGGAGCAGTATCCACAGGCAGCTGAAACGCTGGAAATCATGATTTCCAGATGGCCCGAGAAAAAATTGTATTGGGTTCAGTTATCCCAGATCTATTTTCGATTGAAACAGGACGAAAGATCCCTGGCTATTCTCGCGCTGGCCCATCTCAATGGGTTGCTCGATAAGCAGTCAGACCTCATTTACCTGTCGAGCTTATACAGCAGTGTTTCGCTTCCTTACAAGGCGGCAGAAGTTCTTCAGGAGGGCATCTCAAGCGGTGTTGTCGAGCCGACCAAGAAGCACTGGACCGTCATTGCAGAGTCCTGGTATGCCGCCGAGGAGCTCGAAAGATCGCTCGCGGCCTATGAAGAAGCCGGTAAGGCCGCCAGTGACGGAGTGATTGATCTTCGCCGGAGTTATATTTTGATCGACCTCGAACGGTGGCCCGCGGCACTGGAATCTCTGAACCTGGCCCTGGAGAAAGGCGGGCTGGATGACCGGAGAACAGGTGAGGCCTACCTGTTGAGGGGTATGGCCCAATTCAACCTGGGTAACTATGACAGTGCCAGTTCGGACTGGGGTAAGGCCGGACGTTATGAAAAATCCCGGGATGCTGCCCGGCAATGGATGAATCACCTGCAGGAAGAGCGCCGGCGCCGCGCTCCTTAACCCGCGTTGGCTGGCGAGACGGCATTCAAAGAAGAGAAGCTGCTGGAGTCTTTTCTGGACGCAGCCTGGGCGGAGCGCGGGTTAAGCGCCAATACGCTTCAAAGTTATCGCTACGACCTGACCTTGCTGGCCCTGCACCTTGAGTCGAACAACAAGAGCCTGCTGGGCGCCGACCGTGAAAACCTGCTTCATTTCCTCGCAACCCAGGTACAATCCGGACGCAGTCCCCGGTCCCTGTCGCGTTATCTCTCCAGCTTCAGACAGTTCTACCAATGGTTGCTCCGTGAGGGCCGTATTCACAAAGACCCGGCCGCGTTGATCGAAAGTCCGAAGCTGGGAAGAGGTCTTCCGAAAGCACTTAGCGAATCACAGGTCGTTGGTTTGCTCGAAGCACCTGATGTCGAAACAGCGCTCGGCTTGCGTGACCGGACCATGCTGGAACTGATGTACGCGACGGGTTTGCGGGTCAGTGAGTTGGTGGATCTTGAAGTCGTTAACCTGGGCATTAACCAGGGAATCGTCCGGGTCATGGGTAAGGGCCGGAAGGAGCGTCTTGTCCCGCTCGGGGAAGAGGCGTTGTCCTGGATCCAGCGTTATCTGAGTGAGTCCCGGCCTGACCTTTTGCGAGGCGCTGATTGCCCCAGGGTATTTGTCACTGCCCGGAAATCGGGAATGACGCGACAGGCTTTTTGGTACGCGATACGTAAGCATGCCATCACTGCCGGTATCACACGTTCCGTTTCACCGCACATGCTGCGACACTCTTTTGCAACACACCTGCTCAATCACGGAGCGGATTTACGCGTTGTTCAATTATTGCTGGGACATAGTGACCTTTCGACCACCCAGATATATACTCACATCGCCCGGGAAGGGCTGAAACGACTGCACAGCGAACATCATCCGAGGGGATGAACGATTTCCATATTGCGCTGTCTGTAACAGAGCACAGGGGCACCCAGGGTGCCTTGATAATTTTAACGACTACAGTCAACCGTTTTTACTTTGCAAGGAATGCCCTGCAAGTGGGATGCGAGACATATAAATACGAGGTTTGCCATGAGGCTATTCACAACACTTATTTCCGGATCATTGCTCGCGGTATCCCTGACGGCGGTGGCCGAGAGTGATTTCAGCGCTGCTGAAGAACGAATTCGCACTCTCGCGCCCAATGCTGATTCAATCGCCATATCAGAAACACCGATCGCCGGTGTTCTGATGGTGCAGATTGGCGGTGATGTTGTTTACATGACTGATGACGGCAATTTCCTGATCCAGGGCAGGGTGATCAATATGGAAACCCGGGAAGATCTGACCGAATCAGCCAAGTCGGAAGTCCGCCGGGAACTCATTGAAGGGGTGGACACCAGCAAGCAAATCGCGTTTTCACCTGAGAAGCCGGATTACGAATTGATGGTCTTTACCGATATCGACTGTGGTTACTGCCGCAAATTGCACGCGCAGATGGATGGTTATAACGAAAATGGAATTTCTATCCGGTACATGGCTTTTCCCAGGGCAGGTATCGGTTCACGTTCTTATGAGAAAGCAGTTTCAGTCTGGTGTGCCTCTGACCAACAGGCAGCGATGACACTGGCAAAAAATGGCGGCGAGCCGGACCCGGAGCACTGCGAGAATCCAATAGCTGAACAATACGAGCTCGGCATGGCGCTGGGTGTCACCGGAACACCGGCGATCCTCACATCTGACGGAACCCTGATTCCGGGTTACGTGCCACCGGAGCAGTTGCGCCAACGGCTTGACAAGATGGCAGAAGTCCCTGCCGCTGCTGAGTAATTGTCCTGCTGAACGTTTGGCATCAGTAAGGTGTACAAATAGGTTAAACTATTGCCCCAGAAAGCCGGCCCTTCACGCCGGCTGATTGCCATGATCCGGGAGTACTGCTTTGTCCGAGTTCACCTGCCTTCTGGGAGAACCCGCTCTCTCTGACTTTCGAAAACGCAAGTTAGTCAGATCGATCAGTGACCTTGTCGGCGCCAGCCTCAAGCTGGAGGCCCGCTTCGTTTATCTTATCGAGTCCGGGAGTATTCTGAACGAATCTGAAATTAGTGCATTGCAGGACTTGCTGCATGGCGACCCTGTCAGCAGCCTGGACGGTGACGACCTGATGCTGGTTGTGCCCAGGCTGGGTACCCAGTCACCCTGGTCTACCAAGGCAACCGATATTGCCTGGCATTGCGGATTGCAATCTGTGCTGAGAATTGAGCGCGGTGTTGCCTATCGTCTGCCCGGCCTCTCAGACGGAAGCCGGGATGCTGCAGCAGGCGTTCTCCATGACAGGATGACGCAATCGGTGCTGGGCTCCCTTGATGGCGCACACGCCATTTTTCAGCACAATCCGCCCCGCCCGTTGTCGTTTATACCGGCATTATCCCGGGGCGCGGAAGCGATGCAACGTGCCGATGCTGAACTCGGACTCGCTCTCTCGGAAGATGAAATCGAATACCTCATCAGTTCATTCGGTGCAATAGGCCGGGATCCAAGCGATGCAGAGTTGATGATGTTCGCACAGGCAAATTCGGAACATTGCCGGCACAAAATATTCAATGCAAACTGGACTATTGACGGCGAAGAACACGGTGAAACCCTGTTCGGGATGATTCGTAATACGCATGCCAGGTCGCCTGATGGTGTGCTGTCTGCCTATCATGATAATGCCGCTGTGCTCAGTGGGCCCGAGGGTGATCGTTTCCTGATCAACCCGGAAAACGGCGTTTACTCCTGGCAGCGTGAAACTCTGCCGTTTCAGATCAAGGTTGAAACACACAATCACCCTACGGCGATTTCGCCCTTCCCCGGAGCCGCAACCGGTTCAGGTGGCGAGATACGTGACGAGGCTGCGACAGGCAGGGGCTCCAGGCCTAAAGCCGGGTTAAGCGGGTTTTCGGTTTCACACCTGGATATCCCAGGGTTGGATTTTCCCTGGCGTTCTGATTTTGGAAAACCGGATCGCATTGCCAGTTCACTGGACATCATGATCGAAGGACCAATCGGGGCAGCATCTTTTAATAATGAATTCGGACGGCCCGCTTTGTGTGGCTATTTCCGGACGTTCGAACAGGAAATCGGTGGCGCCACGTGGGGTTATCACAAGCCGATCATGATCGCAGGCGGCATGGGTACGATCCGTGAGCAGCACGTAGACAAACTGCCGTTGCAGGAAGGGGCGCATGTCGTTGTTTTAGGCGGTCCGGCCATGTTGATCGGGCTGGGCGGCGGAGCGGCTTCATCTGTGGGCAGTGGTCAGAGCCTGGAAGACCTCGATTTTGCCTCGGTACAGCGTGGTAATCCCGAAATGCAACGCAGGTGCCAGGAAGTGATCGACGCTTGTTGGGCGATGGGTGAAAAAAACCCGGTTCTGTCGATCCATGATTGTGGCGCGGGCGGATTGTCAAACGCACTGCCTGAATTACTCAATGATGGCGGGCACGGGGGTGAGCTTGAGTTACGCCTGATCCCCAGTGCTGATTCATCCATGTCACCGATGGAAATCTGGTGCAACGAATCACAGGAGCGCTATGTGCTGGCTATAGAACCTGCCGGACTGGCAGTGTTCGAAGCCATGTGCACTCGAGAGCGCTGCCCGTATGCCGTGCTCGGGCAGGCCACTGAAAAACGCCAGCTCAAGCTGACCGACGAATTATTGGGGCCAAGCCCCGTGGATATGCCGCTGGATGTACTGCTGGGTAAAACGCCACGTATGTTTCGTGACGTGACACGGCAGGTCTTCGAAGGCAATGACCTTGTGACAACTGGGATGGACCTGGGCGAGTCCTTGCGAAACGTATTGCGATTTCCGGCGGTTGGCAGTAAGTCGTTCCTGATAACTATTGGTGACCGCACGGTGGGCGGGTTGGTTACCCGTGACCAGATGGTCGGGCCCCACCAGGCGCCTGTGGGCGACGTTGCTGTGACTTTGAGCGGATTTACCAGCGATACCGGTGAGGCCATGGCAATGGGCGAGCGGACCCCGCTGGCGGTGCTCAATGCACCGGCGTCCGGGCGTATGGCGATTGCCGAGGCAGTCACCAATGTAGCCGCAGCGGCCATTGAAGATATTTCAAAAATTCGCCTTTCAGCCAACTGGATGGCTGCGGCGGGTGAGCCGGGTCAGGATGGAGCGTTGTTTGACACGGTCAAAACGGTAGGGATGGATGTTTGCCCGGAGCTTGGGATCGCGATTCCGGTAGGTAAGGATTCTCTGTCCATGAAAACGGTTTGGCGGGACGACACGGGTGAGCGTCGGATGCTTGCGCCGGTTTCCCTGATTGTTACTGCGTTTGCCCCGGTGACAGACGTCCATCGGTCTTTGACCCCGCAGCTCGATATGAAAAACGGGGCGTCCCGGCTGTTGTTGATCGACCTGGGCAACGGGCGCAACCGGCTCGGGGGCTCAGCATTGGCCCAGGTGAACCGCCTGTTTGGCCGTGAAGTTCCAGACCTTGACCGGCCTCTTCAGCTGAAGCGCTTTTTCAGTGTTATCCAGGGCCTGAATAAAAGCGGACTGATCCGTGCTTATCACGACCGCTCTGACGGCGGGTTGGCCGCGACAGTTTGCGAGATGGCATTTGCTTCACATTGTGGCCTTGACCTGAATTTTGATCTGGATGAGGCGGAAGTACCTCCTTTCCTGTTTTCTGAAGAACCGGGTGCCGTTATCCAGGTCAGCGAAACTGATTATCCGGAGGTTATGGCTCGATTCGTGGAAGCCGGGTTGAAATCGGTCACCATTGATCTTGGCGCACCCGTTTCCGGACAGCGTCTGCAAATCGCTCGCCGCGGACAGGGTCTTCTGGATGAGGACCTTTCCCTGTTGCAACGTTGTTGGTCGGAAACCAGCCATGCTGTGCAACGTCTAAGGGATAACCCGGAATGTGCGGACCAGGAACAGGAATCCGTATGTGACTGGAAAAAACCGGGCATGCAGCCCCGCCTGGGGTTCGCTGCAGATGAGAATCCCGCTGCCCCCGCAATCGCGCGTGGCGCCCGGCCTCCGGTAGCTATCCTGCGGGAACAGGGTGTTAATGGCCATGTTGAAATGGCTGCTGCGTTTGATATGGCGGGCTTCGATGCCACTGATGTGCACATGTCCGATCTGGCAGAAGGCCGGAGACATCTGGATCAGTTCGCCGGTTTTGTTGCCTGTGGTGGGTTTTCATATGGTGATGTTCTTGGCGCTGGCAGGGGTTGGGCCAAGTCCATCCTGTTTCACGAGGATTTGCGGGACCAGTTCAGCAATTTTTTTGCTAATGAACAGAAGTTTGCACTGGGTGTTTGTAATGGTTGCCAGATGATAGCAGCCCTGAAAGACCTGATACCGGGTACCGGATCCTGGCCGGAATTCATAGGAAACCGTTCCGAGCAATTTGAAGGTCGTTTCAGTCTTGTGCGGGTAGAAGACTCTCCATCGGTGTTTTTGCAGGGAATGTCAGGTTCGATTATCCCGGTGGCAACCGCCCATGGTGAGGGCAGGGCCGCCTTCGGCGATGGTGCTCCTGGTGAGGGGTTAGTTGCGCTGCGTTATGTCGACAACACGGGCAGTCCGACTGAACACTATCCGGAAAACCCGAATGGCTCGCCGGGAGGTGTGACCGGATTGTGCAACACAGATGGTCGTGTGACGATCATGATGCCGCACCCGGAGCGGACGCTCAGGGGTGTTAATTTCTCATGGGCTCCGGAAGAGTGGGGGGATGTTTCTCCCTGGCGCAGGATGTTTCTCAATGCCCGCCGATGGGCAGGATGACCAATGGTTGAAAATACAGACAAACAGCCGGTAAATGAAATAGAAGAAGAATTGACGCTTTCCGAGTTGCTGATCCTGGCGTCCATGTGGATGCTGTTTGGCTTCATGCTTTGGTTTTATCTCTCGGCTTTTCACGGCACACCGGCCCGAATGGCGTCTGATGCCATTCTCAGTCATATTCTCGGAAGTGATTTTTACCGGATTATCGTTGAGCCCAATCAACACTTTCTCTACCAGGTCGAAACGCAGATTCAGTTCACCTTCCGCGACGGAACAACGGATGCGCTCGGTTTCGTGGTGAATCCGCTTATTTTCAGTTACGGCCTTCCCGTGTTGTTCGGGTTGGTGATGGGTTCCGATGTCAGTTGGCTTCGTAAATTCGTCATCATGCTGATCGGATATACGGTCATTACCGGGGTTCAGATCTGGGGTGTGGTCTGGCAATCACTTAAAATGCTTGCGTTTAATTTTGGCGAGCAGACCCACGCCATCGTGTTGTCACACGGCGTTTCTGATGCCTCAATTGCGCTCGGCTACCAACTGGGCACACTGATATTTCCGGCTCTTGCGCCCATCTTCGTCTGGGTGCTGTCCAACAGGCCACTGGTGGAGCAATTCGTGGGTTGGCAGGTTGGGGAGTTTGACCGGGATCGGAACCGATAAGCTCCGGCGCTGTCAGTGCTGTGAGACACTGTTATGCGGTAATCTATATTCCGCACCATTTTGACAACGCAGGATGTACCCTAAGTGCAGGCAAGCGAAGGACAAGTTGATAGCGAAGTAACGGAGCAGGATGTACACGCCATAATGGCTGATCCGCTTTGTAGCTTTCTGATTGATAATGACCGGCTGAAAACGTCCGATTTAAGAAGGGCCGTCAGCTACCAGGAACAACATGGTGGCGACCTGCTGACTCTGCTGGTGCGGTTGGGCCTTGTGTCTGAGCGCGATGTGGCCGAAGCCGAAGCTGACCTGCTTGATCTACCGCTGGTACGAACAGCGGACCTGCCGGACGAAGCGCCGGAGTTACCTGGTGTTTCAGTCCGCTATCTGAAACAAAATCTGATCCTGCCGATATCCGAGTCCAACGGTGACTTAAGCGTGGTGATGGCGAACCCGCGCGATGAATTTGCTCGAAAAGCGCTATCCATGGCCAGTGGAAAGAACATCGTGCCCATGGTGGGTATTGCTTCTGAGATTGAAAATGGGATCGAAAAACTGCTCGGCGGCGGACGCAGCGCGATGGGACAGATTGTTGATACCCTGGGTGCTGGTGACGAGGATGACCTCGAAGATGTTGAGCATTTGCGAGACCTCGCTTCCGAGGCTCCGGTTATTCGCCTGGTTAACCTGGTGTTGCAAAGAGCCGTTGAGGGCCGTGCTTCAGATATCCATATCGAGCCCTTTGAAAACCGGTTGAAAGTACGGTACCGGATCGACGGGGTGCTGCAGGAAGTTGAGGCACCGCCGTCGAAATCCACGGCCGCTGTGATCAGTCGAATCAAGATTATGGCGAAGCTGAATATCGCCGAAAGGCGCTTGCCGCAGGATGGCCGCATCATGCACCGCGTGCAGGGTAAAGAACTTGATCTGCGTGTTTCCACGGTACCCACGTCTCATGGCGAGAGCGTAGTGATGCGTATTCTAGATCGCGAAAGCGTGGTGCTGGATTTTGACTCGCTGGGTTTCGACGAGATGATTCGTGCCAGGTTTGTCCGG
>Ga0316197_10001417_pt1 | contig 17110 bp, 12 predicted proteins | sample OudBiesiAoxic_MG_FD_204939 | JGI IMG/M metagenome (GOLD analysis project Ga0316197, IMG submission 204939) | Coastal sediment microbial communities from Oude Bieten Haven, Netherlands - site A oxic | ecosystem: Environmental > Aquatic > Marine > Coastal > Sediment | place: Netherlands... | reverse complement strand
CACTACCTTCAGAATCAAGTGCGCTCAACTCAGGCGCTAAAGCGAGCTCTTCGTCTAAGGATTCAAGCTCATCAAGATTAAATGGATCCAATTCATCACTACTTGCATCACTAACCTCCAATACTTCGTCACCGGAATCTGGACCGACCTCAATGAGATCATCGATATCAGAAGATGACATGCTTATATCTTCTTCCTCCTGTTTACTGTTATCAGCAGATACCTGTGCTTCCCACTCTGCAGCAAGATCTAAGTCAGCTTGCTCAGCAGCTGAAATTGGACTCGTTTCTTCAACAGGGCTTTCAGGCACTTCATCGGACAATGCGCTAATATCAAATGGATCATCATCACTACTATCAAGCTCAGCTTCAGAAAGGTCAACTTCTGACTCTTCACTTAATGCACTGATACCAAAGGGATCATCCTCATTGATTACAAGTTCATCATCTGCAAGGTCAATTTCAGAAATTGTGGCGCTATCCTCTGTTAATGCGCTAATACCAAAGGGATCATCTTCATTGATTTCTGGCTCATTTTCGTCTAAATCTACCTCAGTAATTAATTCATCATCAACAGTCAAATCCACCACTGCCGTATCCAACTCATCAGTTAAGTCAATCGCCTCAAGCTCATCGGGTATGACAAGGTCAGTATCTTCATCTGGAATAGGATTTATCTCTGAAGCAGAAAAATCGACAGCTTCTTCATTCGAGTCATTAATATCATCGGTTAGCAGTGCATCAAACTGTCCTGACTCTTCCATTAATATTGCAGTCGATTCTGCGAGCTCTTTTTCTTGCTCCGCTAATTCACGTTTTGAACGAAAACGAGAGATCACCGCATATAGTAGCAATAGTAAAATAATGGGAGAGAGAAATACGATTAACAAATTAGTTAACGAAGAAGTGATTAGGTGTAATATTTTATTGAGCATGCCATCACCACTGAAAGGTGCAGGTTCAATAGCATCCAACTGTGCGCGATAATCATCAATCAATTGCTGAAGTTGGACTTGAATCGCCATTTCAGCTTCAAGTTGCTCTGAAAGTGTTGAAATTTGATCGTTTAAAGGCTGTAATTTTAACTTCAACGCTTGGGTAGATTCAGTAGCAACGATAAATTGCTCATTTAGCATCTGTACTTCATCTTGAAGAGCAAGGAGTTTTTGCTCTGCCGCCAGTGCTTTTTCTTTATTCAGCGCACTCTCCGCAAGTGCAATGGGGTCGACGACTAACGATTCCTCTACCGGCGCAGGTGTCTCAACCACAGTAGGTTTTGTGACAACATCTTGCTTCACCGGAACAACAACTTTAGCAGGTGTTTTTTTCTTGCGAGTAAATTTTTGAATCAATTGAACAGCTTCGGCATTCGTTTGCTGTTGAACAAACTCAAGCGAAGGGACGCTAATAATTGATTGTGGAATAATCTTGTTGATATCGCCGTCAAAAAAAGCATAAGGGTTAGATTTATAGATAGCAACAAGTGTTTGTTGCACGGTTACAGAGGTGTCGGGTCTTAGTTTTGTAGAGATCGCCCAAAGCGTCTCAATTGGACTTATTGGACCATATTGTTCAAATGCTAAAGGAGATTCTTCACTCGGCCCTGTTAGGTCAATACTAAAGCTCACTGAAGGGGATAAAAGCAGTGGAGAGCAACAGATAAGAGAAAGCAGCAAACGCTTCATATTCATTCCTTGAGATAATTTTTCGAGTAATTTTCTAAATAATAAACTAGCTCTATTAGATCCGTAAAAGAAATGAAAACGTAAGGCTAGAATTGCGATCTAGCCCACTATAAATCAAGCTTTTAAGAACTTAAATATAACTAGTAATTAACTTTTCTGCCACTTTAATAGCAGTTGTTGCCACACCAAAATGATAGTTATCAGCACAAACCCACATATTAACACCACTTGCATCACATAGATCCTGACGTAAACGACCGACATGCACATTGGTATTAGTAACAACGTCGCTGATCATATTGGGATAATCACACACCGTTTTTGAGAGTGTAATACCTTCACTATGATGCAGGGATTGTGCCACTTCGTCCATATCAACAGGGTAATGTGTTTGAAGATGGACTGATTGTGCACACCCATAAAACAGTGGCACAACAACTTGCGTCGATGACACAATAATTGCAGGGTCTTTTAATAAACGACGCATTTCAACAACAAGGCGTTGCTCACCAAAAGTAATACCCTCATCATTAAACTCACCAATTTGAGGGAAAATGTTGAATGCGGTTTGTTGTGGAAATAGGTCAGGTTTTACCTCTTTTGCATTCAATAAACGCGCTGTTTCACCCGCTAATGTTGTTACACCCGCTTTCCCGACAATAGAAACAGATTGGTAACTCGATACATTAATACGAACTAATCCCACCTCTTGATGGAGCTGAGACACGGCTAAGACTAACTGCGCAGTTTCACTACTAGGAATTGCAACTTTATTACTTTGTGAATAACTTGCTAAATTATCTTCATTAACATCAACTTGTACTAATGGTACACTTTCATCTTGTAAAAAAGTACCACTATTATCAATCACTATACAATGCTCACTAGCAATATCAGCCCATGCTTTGGTCGTTTCAATATCTGTTAAGAAGAAAGCGATATCTACCTTTTCCCATTCAAAACCATTAATATCGATCACATCGACAGGTTTACCTGAAAACATCACACTGCGGGTCTCTTCTTCTTCATCGATTTGAGACTCATCTTGCAGTGGAAAAAGCTTACCTACAGGGAAGTCGCGCGATACAAGCACCTCTAATGTTGCTTCAATACAACCACTTAAGTCACCGATAACGGCAATATTATATTCTGATTTCATTTTCTCTCTCTTTTAAACTTTAGCTTTTAAAGCCTAATGCTTTTAATAATTGGGTTTGCGAAGCGGGTGCATTTACGCTTAATGTCGACATTTCGCGTCGTTCACTATACGTTTTGCGCATGATATCAAAACCGTCATCTTGATCAATCATTTGTCGAAATAGAGCATCATCTCGACGAACATCAAAAATGAGGTGTATCAGTTTTTTGAGTATTGGTTGAGTGATTACTTCTTCAATCGTCACATCGGATATAGCGGGGTTGACAACAAAGTCTTGTGCTTTATGTATGATATTCACCCCGACCTTCTGACAAAGCGCATGATATAACATCTCTGTGCCACGCGCTTTACCATCTAAGCTATAACCGGCAATATGCGGGGTTGCAATCTCCACAAAAGCAAGCAATGCTTTTTCTATTGTAGGCTCATATTCCCAAACATCTAATACTAATGTGGGCTGAAGCCCTGCTTTAGCGAGTTTTAATAATGCTTGGTTATCGATAATTTCACCACGTGAAGCGTTTAATAAGATCTGTTTATTGCTCAATCTGTTTAATATTTTTTCATCAAACATATGCACCGTTGGATAGTCTCCGCCACTCACCTTGGGTACATGTAAGCTGATAATGTCGGCATTAATCACTTCATCAAAGGAGCAGAATGCACGTTTATCCCCCATTAACTGCAGCGGAGGGTCATACAATTTACAGTTCAGCCCTAACGCGTTCAAGCGTTCATATACGGCACTACCTGTATTACCAGCACCAACAATGGCAACCGTTTTATCGGCTAACTGAAACTGCATTTTTTCTGCAAGGACTAATAAACTACTTAAAATATATTCTGCGACAGATATTTTATTACAGCCCGGTGCGCTGCTAAAGGTAATGTCTCGCTGTTGTAGGTATTGCTGATCAATATGATCCGTACCAATGGTTGCTGTACCCACAAATTTAAGGCATTTATTAAGATGTAATAGTTTTTTATCTACGTTAGTAATTGAACGCACTAACAGAATATCTGCATCCTTTAACTGCTCAGCAGTGACAGTTCGCCCAGAAAAAAAATGTAACTCTCCAAAATCGCTGAAAAACTGTTTTGCGTATGGGATATTTTCATCAATATAAATTTTCATCGTTAACCATAATTTTTAGAGCAAAAAAGGAGCATAAAGCTCCTTTAAATATAGACGTAAGGTCTTTAGTGCAAAGCAAATGCTCTGCTACCAATATTTTATTTAGTGAAACGCTTAAATACTAATGTTGCGTTTGTACCACCGAAACCAAAACTGTTAGACATAACAATATCTAGTTTTGCATCCTGTGCTTTATTTGCAACAATGGGTAAATCTTTAGCTAGTTCGTCAATATCATTGATATTGATTGATGGAGAGATGAAATCATTTTCCATCATGATCATGCTGTAGATTGCTTCATGTACACCAGCTGCGCCTAACGCATGACCAGTCTGTGATTTAGTTGCACTGATTTTTGGTGCTTTATCTGCAAATACTTCATTAATCGCACCAAGCTCTTTAGTATCACCAACGGGTGTTGATGTACCGTGCGTATTAAGATAATCAACATCACCATCAACAGTTGCAAGTGCTTGCTTCATACAACGAACAGCCCCTTCACCAGACGGAGCAACCATGTCGTAACCATCAGAAGTTGCGCCGTAACCTACGATTTCAGCATAGATTTTTGCGCCACGCGCAAGTGCATGTTCAAGTTCTTCAACAACAACAATACCGCCGCCACCAGAGATAACAAAACCGTCACGGTTTGCATCGTAAGTACGCGAAGCAAGCTCAGGCGTTTCATTGTATTTACTTGAAAGTGCACCCATCGCATCAAAAGTACATGCTGTGGTCCAGTCTAATTCTTCACCACCACCAGCAAACACAATGTCTTGTTTACCTAGTTGAATCTGTTCCCATGCATGACCAATACAGTGTGCACTTGTTGCACAGGCACTGCTCATTGAGTAGTTAACACCTTTAATTTTAAACGGTGTAGCTAAACAGGCAGAAGTTGTACTCGCCATTGTGCGTGGTACCATATATGGACCAACGCGACGAACGCCTTTAGTTTGCATAATTTCAGCAGCAGCAACTTGGTTTACTGAAGAACCACCGCCAGAACCCGTAACGATACCCGTACGCTCGTTAGAAACTTGGTCTTCTGATAAACCAGCATCGGCAATCGCTTGCTCCATGGAAATATAGGTGTATGCAGCAGCATCGCCCATGAAACGCATAATTTTACGATCTATGTGCTCTTTTGGCTCTATCTTCAGATCACCCCAAACGTGGCTACGCATCTTTTTCTCAGCAAACTGCTCTGAAAAAGTGATGCCTGATTTGCCACTTTTAAGTGATGCTAAAACTTCTTCTTGATTGTTACCAATACTAGAAACAATACCAATACCTGTAATTACTGCTCTTTTCATTATTAAGCCTTTATTGCTTGGAGGACTAATCATACAATGGGGATCAAATAAAAAAATTCAACCCAACTGATTTGAACCAAAATAGTTTTACATAGAATAGGAATATAACTTGTCTGAAAGTAAAAACCACCAAATTATGCATGCTCAAATAGACTGGTCTGATCAGTCAGAGCCATTTTCACCCCTATTTGGTGATCTCTATTTCAATACAGACCAAGGCATTGAAGAGTCTCGCTACGTTTTCGTGGAAGGTAATCAACTCATTGATCGTTGGTCAGTTTACCAAGATGATAAGTTTTGTATCGCTGAAACAGGTTTTGGAACAGGATTAAATTTCCTGTTGACCTGCTTACTATTCGACAATTTTTTAAACGATAACCCGAACGCTAAATTGAAAAGGTTATTTTTCAGTAGCTTTGAGAAATACCCGTTAAACAAAGATGATTTACAAGCAGCACTGCAAAAGTGGCCAACGTTATCTTCTTATGTACAACCCTTATTAGATCAATACCCCCTGCCCTTAGTTGGTTGTCATCGGTTACACTTTAACAATATTACCTTAGATCTCTGGTTTGGTGATGTACAGGCAACCTTACCGACACTTTATATTCAGCAGCAGGGACTGTTTGATTGTTGGTATTTAGATGGTTTTGCACCGAGTAAAAACCCAGACATGTGGAATGAAGAACTCTTTAGACTAATTGCAAAGAGCTGTAAAAAAAATGCCACACTTGCCACTTTTACTGCTGCAGGTTTTGTAAAGCGAGGTTTACAATCTGCGGGTTTTACGATTAAAAAACGCAAAGGTTATGGTAAAAAACGTGAAATGCTTATCGGTCACATTGAACAACAACTAGTGACTATAAATTATGCACAGCATCAGCGTGGTTGTAAATCAAATCAAAATAAAGAGGTTGCAATAATAGGTGGAGGTATTAGCAGTGCTTGCCTAACATTAGCGTTGCTAAAGCGTGGCTACGAGGTCACATTATACTGTAAAGACACTGAATTAGGTTGTGGTGCTTCAGGCAATCAACAAGGTGCACTATATCCCCTTCTTAATAAACAACATGATGCACTAAGTCAACTTTTTGCCAATAGCTTTCTTTATGCTCGTCATTATGTGCAATCTATTAATCAAACTGACCCCTTTGATTTTGATTTTTCTGGGTTGTTACAACTTTATTACGACACTGCTGCGGGCAAGAAACTGGATAAAATTGTACAGGCGGATCTGCCAACGACTTTAGTTAAAATCGTAAGCGCTGAAGAAACGGATAACCTTGCGGGGCTTGAGATTGGTCAGCAAGCACTCTTATATTCGCTTGCAGGTTGGTTAAGTCCGAAACAGATGGTAGATGCAATTTTTACTAAAGCACAACGTACGGGACGTTTAACCATCAAATTAAATCATTGTTTAACAAATTTTGAGCAAAAAGATAGCCGCTGGTTGTGTGAATTTAATGAATACAAAACAGATCATGATTTATTAATTTTAACCACTGCAATGCACTCGCTTAATTTTGAACAGTGCAAGGCACTTCCTCTTTCTGCTGCCAGAGGACAAGTGAGTCATATCGAGAGTAATGAACAGTTACAAAATTTAAAGATCACACTTTGCCATGAGGGTTACTTAACACCTATCAATAACGGCAGACACTGTATGGGAGCCACCTTTAAACGCCATACAATGGATGAAACATTTTCAGCTTTAGAACAGATTGAAAATAAAAATAAACTCGAAAAATGCATTCACAACAAAAACTGGGTGGAAAAAATTGAGACTAGCCACCAACATGCTAATGTAGGTATTCGTTGCACGACAAGAGATCACTTTCCATATATGGGTAGTGTACCCGATTACCAAAAATGTAAGCTGCTGTATCAAAATGCACAAAAAACGATGCCAAAGGATAATGCTCCGTTCCACAACAACCTATATATTCTAACAGGTTTAGGTTCAAGAGGTTTAAACACTGCGCCACTTCTTGCTGAAACATTGGCAAGTCAGATAAATGGTGAACCGCTTCCATTAAGCTTACCGATATTAAATGCAATGCAATGTAATCGTCAGTGGATAAATTACCTAAAAAAAGGAAAAAAATTGAAATTTTAAAAAATAGATATCGCCAATTAGTGCAAATTGATGCAAATAACAAGCGTTAAGGTGGCAAACTTTACCAAAGTTAGCTAAAGGCAAGATTCTTTGCCCTTAGCCCTTTGTTAAAATAGAGAATTAAGTTAATCTACGCGCTCGATTTATGGGTATGGTTAACTGGTCAGATTTTGCGCTTTTATTCCACCCTTTGAAATTAATGAATGAGAAATAGTACTGCTAAATGAAATATTCCCGCGTTTTTATCAACAGCTTTGCTTATGAGCTGGCTCCAGAAGTCATCTCAAGCCGTGATCTCGAATCACGTCTTGCCCCGTTATATCAAAAATTACGTATCCCAATGGGGCAACTTGCCGCATTAACCGGTATAGAAGAGCGTCGATGGTGGCCAAAAGATCATCGTTTATCCGATGGTGCAATTGAAGCGGCTAAAAAAAGCCTGCTTGAAACCAATATAAGCGTTGATGACATTGGTGCAGTAGTTTATACAGGTGTTTGTCGTGATCAACATGAGCCAGCAACTGCGTGTCGCATTGCCGCTGAGTTAGGGGTCAATACAAGTACCGCCATTTATGATATCAGCAATGCTTGTTTAGGTGTTTTATCAGGTATCTTAGATGTTGCTAATCGTATAGAGCTAGGACAAATAAAAGCAGGATTAGTTGTTTCTTGTGAATCTGCTCGACATATAGTCGACATAACCGTTGATAATATGCTTGAAAATCAGACGATTCAAAATTTCTCTCAATCACTAGCAACGCTTACCGGTGGCTCAGGTGCGGTCGCTGTATTACTGACCGATGGAAGTTTGACACTTAAAAATCAACGTCAACATAAACTACTTGGAGCAAGCCATTTAAGTGCTCCTGAGCATCACGACTTATGCAAATGGGGCCTACAAGAAGTTGGCCTTAAATTACATCGTGAATACATGCGTACTAATGCAGTGCCGCTATTAAAAGAGGGTGTCGCACTTGCACATGATACTTGGAATCATTTCTTAGCGCAGCGAGAATGGGTTGGTGAACAAGTTGATAAAGTTATCTGTCATCAAGTTGGTTCGGCTAATCAAAAGCAGGTATTAAGCGCACTTAATATTCCGGCTTATAAAGAGTTCCCTACCTATAAAACCTTAGGTAACATGGGCACAGTATCACTTCCTGTCACCGCAGCGATGGCGCATGACCAAGGATTTTTGAAGAGTGGTGATAAAGTAAGTTTCTTAGGCATAGGTAGTGGCCTTAATTGTATGATGTTAGGGCTAGAGTGGTAATTAATATGAACTTAGAATCTTTATTTCCATTTAAACGTAATTTTTTAGATAGAAACGGTCAACAATACCATTACCTTAATGAAGGTCAGGGTGAGCCTGTCGTGATGGTACATGGTAACCCAAGTTGGTCCTTTTATTACCGTAACTTAGTAAAAGCGTTAAGTAAAAATTACCAGTGCATTGTTCCCGACCATATTGGTTGTGGTTTATCAGATAAACCCGATGATGTAGACTATGACTACACATTAAAATGCCGAATTGATGATTTAGAAGCGCTGCTTGAAAGTCTTGATATCAAGGAAAATATTACCTTGGTTGTACATGACTGGGGTGGAATGATCGGTATGGGTTATGCGGCACGTCATCCAGAACGTATTAAACGTTTAGTTATATTGAATACAGGTGCATTTCATCTTCCTGAAAGTAAACCACTGCCTATCGGTTTATGGATCTGTCGAAATACATTACTCGGTACCTTATTAGTACGAGGTTTAAATGCATTCTCTTCTGCTGCGTCTTATGTAGGTGTTAAACGTAAACCAATGCCACAAGAGATTCGTAAAGCTTACGTAATGCCCTTTAATTCATGGAAAAACCGAATCTCTACACTGCGCTTCGTACAAGATATTCCACTTTATGAAAATGATAGAAATTACCAGTTAGTAACAGATATCGGTAATAGTCTTGAGCAATTTAAAGAGATCCCGACTATCATTTGTTGGGGGCTAAAAGATTTTGTATTTGATAAACACTTTTTAGCGCAATGGAAAGAAAAAATGCCACATGCTGAAATTAATGAGTTCGATGATTGTGGTCATTACATATTAGAAGATGCAAGCGATGAAGTTATCCCACTAATTGAACAGTTTATGGAAAAAAACAGATAAAAATGAGTGAAACCAAACAAGCTAATCTTTGCCGACATCTGATCGATGCGGCAGAGCAATTTCCTACCTCTCTTGCCGTTGCTGTACAGAAAAAAAAATTCAATAAGCTAACTTACCAAGAGATGGATTTTGCAACATTACATAAACGTAGTGATGACATCGCTTTTGCGTTAAATCACTACGGACTAAAAGAAGGCGACAAAGCGGTCTTAATGGTAACCCCAAGTCTTGATTTTTTTAGTATAACTTTTGCGCTCTTCAAAGCAGGTATTATACCTATTCTCGTTGATCCGGGCATGGGAACAAAAAATCTCAAGCAATGCTTTATAGAGGCTAGACCCGATGCCTTTATCGGTATCCCTAAGGCACATTTTGCAAGGCGTTTATTTGGTTGGGGTCGTGAAACGATCAAACATAATATCACCGTTGCAGGATCTGGTTTATGGGGTGGCATCGGCTTAAATAAATTACTGCGCAATTCATCATCCGAAAAAAGCTATGACATGATCATGGCTCACCCTGATGCACTAGCAGCAATTCTCTTTACAAGTGGCAGTACAGGGTCACCAAAAGGTGTTGTTTATAGCCACGGTATGTTTGAAGCACAGATATCTGTGTTAAAAAATGATTATCAAATAATTCATGGGGAACGTGATTTAGCGACCTTCCCGCTATTTTCATTATTTGGGCCGGCACTGGGAATGGCTTCTATTGTCCCTGAAATGGATGCCAGTAAACCGATCACAGCTAATCCAGATTTTCTCTTCGCTGCTATCGAAAAATATAACTGCACTAACTTATTCGCAAACCCAGCTTTAGTTGAATTATTAGGCAATGCTGGCAATAAAAAAGGCATTAAGCTACAAACGATAAAACGTGTTATTTCAGCAGGTGCACCAGCAACGTTACCCTCTTTAAAACACTTTGCCAAACTGCTTAATAAAGGCGTAGATATATTAAATTCCTATGGTGCCACTGAATCATTACCAATTAGTAAAATAGCGAGTTCTGAACTATTTGAAACTGAAACCATTACCGATACCGGTGGGGGTATTTGTGTTGGCAAAGCTGTCGAAAACACACAAATAGCAGTTATAAAAATTAGTGAAAAACCGATTAAAAACTGGTCTGAGCAGCTGACACTGCCTGCCTATGAAATTGGAGAAATCGTAGTAAAAGGTCCACAGGTTAGCCAACAATACTATGCTCGTGACGCAGCAACTATTGACTCTAAAATAGCTGATGGGGAAATATCTCACCATCGTATGGGCGATCTTGGGTATTTAGATGAACATGGACGATTATGGATGTGTGGACGAAAATCACATCGTGTTGAAACCGTCTTCCAAGATAAGAATAGTACCTATACCAGTAACTACTTTTCAATTTGTAGTGAACGTATTTTCAATACTCATCCAGCCGTAAAACGCAGCGCGCTAGTCGGTATTGAAATTGCAGGACAAAAAACAGCTGTTGTTTGCATAGAGTTACTTGAGAAACCAACGGAAAGTAGTTTAAAACTGTTTAATGAGCTGCGTTTTATTGCCGACAAAAATGAACATACGCGTGGTATCAAACACTTTTTAATTCATCAAGGTTTTCCGATGGACATTCGCCATAACGCAAAAATTTATCGTGAAAAATTGGCTGTTTGGGCAAAAAGTGAGATAAAAAAAGAGTGTGACAAATAAGATGACCGTACATAGAAAGGTTGATTTTAATCGTCTCTTACCTGAGCAACAAGCCGTTTTAATTGAATTAAAAAATAACACTCATCAGGTTTTTGTAACAGGTGCCGGTGGTTTTTTAGGTAAAGCAATTTGCCAACTTTTACGCAGTGCTGACATCAAGGTTATCGGTTTTGCGCGTGGCAATTATCCCGATTTAGTAGAGATAGGAGTCACCATGATACAAGGTGATTTAAGCGACAAGCCATCTCTTTTTAATGCGCTTTCGGGATCTGACTTGGTCTTTCATGTCGCATCGAAAGCAGGCGTATGGGGTGATAAAAGTAGCTATTTCCAGCCTAATGTTGAAGGCACAAAGAATATTATCGATGCCTGTAAAGCCCATAACATTGCCCATCTAATTTATACAAGTACACCGAGTGTTACTTTCGCAGGAAAAGATGAAGAAGGTATTGATGAATCTAGCCCTTACGCCGCTAGATTTTTAAACTTTTACGGTTTATCGAAGGCACTGGCAGAGCAAAATATATTAAACAGTAATAGCCCTACATTAAAAACCGTCGCACTTCGACCACATCTTATCTGGGGGCCTGGTGATAGACACTTGGTGCCTCGCGTAATTGAACGAGCGAAAGTTGGACGATTAAAGCTAGTGGGGAAAAGCGATAAGCTGGTAGACACAATCTATATTGATAATGCTGTGTTTGCACACCTACTAGCAGCTGTAGAGCTACTAAAAGAAGAACCTAAATGTGCAGGAAAGGCTTATTTTTTGAGTAATGATGAACCTATCTATATGGCTGATATGCTTAATAAAATTCTTGCTTGTAAACAGCTACCTCCAGTAACCAAGCGTGTGCCTGCAGCGTTAGCTTTTGTGGTTGGCACTTTACTGGAGTGGACATATCTTGCACTTCGTAAACAGGAAGAGCCAATTATGACTCGCTTTGTTGCCAAACAATTATCAACCTCTCACTATTTTAATATTAGTGCCGCTAAAAAAGATTTTGGTTACAGCGTACTAGTCGATATTGATCAAGGTATGGATTTACTAAAAGATTCACTCAATCATTAAATTTAACAGAATAAAATAAAGGCATGATTCATGATTCGAAAGCAGAGTAATTTAATACTAATCCGCTTATTCATGCTCTTCAGCCTTGCTGGTTGCGCGGTTTACAACACGGATCTAGATCGAAAAATAGGTGCTGAAAACGCGCAACAGGTTGCTCAACAGTTTGGACTCTATCAGCAGCCCCCTCTTGCAGAGTATATCGAAGAGGTCGGGCAACGTTTAGTTGCGCAATTAGATTCCCCTCAGTTTACTTTTCAGTTTCACATCATTGATGATCCTACACCTAATGCTTTTGCTTTGCCCGGCGGGTACATCTATATATCACGTGGTCTATTAGCGTTAATGATCAATGAGGATGAATTAGCCAATGTATTAGCACATGAGATAATTCATGTAACCGAGCGCCATTCGATTAAACAGATGCGTTCAGGTATTTTGCCTAGTTTAATTGAACTCCCAGGGAGTATAGTGGGCATTGTTAATGAAAAATTAGGCAACCTTATTAACGCACCAATTAGCGCAGGAAATGATCTCTTCTTATCAGGCTATAGCCGTGCACATGAAAGTGAGTCCGATGAAAAAGGCATTACACTTGCAGCTAAAGCAGGTTATGAGCCCCTTCAAATGGCAAATATTTTAACTCGCCTAAACAGTGCTGTTGAACTATCAACACAACAAAAGCAACAAAAAAGCTATTTCGCTAGCCATCCTTATACGCCAGATCGTGTTGCTAATATCAATAAATTCGTTAAAGAGCTCGAAGTAAAGGTTTCTCCATCATACGTTCATCAATCTTACTTAAGTGCTGTTGACGAATTACTCTTTGCAGAAAACCCAGCTAAAGGTATTTTTTTAGGCTCAACGTTTGTCCATCCTGAACTTGGTTTTGTCATTGATTTTCCTGGCAAATGGTCATTGCTGAATCAACCGCAAGCGGTTGTGGCTTATGATGAAAAACAGAACTCTTTTATTGCTTTGAGCGTAGTAAATAACGAAAGAAATGCATTACAAACAGCACAATTTTTTCAACAGCAGGTAAGTAAAAAAAGCGATACTTTAGTTAACTATCAAACTGTTTCATTTGAGTGGGGAGGATTAGGTTATCTAATCAGTTTCGATGCCAAACGTCACAAGCAATCATCAACGATCACATTACTTTGGGTCGATTTTGCGGGATTAACTTATCAAATATCATCAATGGCTAGCACAACATTTAAAAGTCAATTAACTCAAAGTCATTTAAGTTTTAGGCCAATTAATGAGACTGAAAAAGCGGCAATTACAAAACAAAACATACACATTGTAAAAGCAAAGCAAGGGGATACGTTAATTACTCTCGCTGAACGTGAAAAAAACCAAGCTGAAATAAGCTATATTGCTTTGATAAACTCGCTTGATAAAAAACAGATTCTTAGTGATCAGCAATTGGTAAAAATTGTCATAGCATCACCTTACAACCACTAATCGATTGCGCAAAAGCGCTGTTGTGCAGCTTGATAACCTAAATCAATCATCTCCTGAGCTCTATCAAACTCCAAAGTACCACAGGCATTACGTGCGATCTCAATGACCACATCAGCGGGATAAGCGGCTAACTTTTGACGTGCGATTGTACTTTGCATCGCATCAAAGGCTTGATTAGCAATATCATAGGCCCCCCAATCTTTACTGGTTAATTGTGGCACCTCCTCTTTATTGAAATTATTGATAAAACTTTTTATTTTAGCATGAAAACCGCTATTACTTGGCATACTCTGCTTAGTAATCTGCGTTTCCTGTATCTTTACGATGGGGCCGCCAAGATTTACTGCAACGGTTAAATCATTATTATCACCAAATGTGGGTGCAATAGGCACAGGGTTAAGCACCCCACCATCGATCAATAACACTCCGTCGCGATGCACTGGAGTAAAAAATAGGGGGAGAGAAATCGATGCACGAATCGCTTCAAAAAGTGACCCGCTATTTATCCATACCTCTTTTTCATTTTCTATATCCGCTGCAACTGCCGTATAATTTAAAGGTAGATCTTCTATTTTTTGATCGCCGAGTAGCTTTACCAAGGTATTGATTATTTTATCTCCTTGAACTAAACCATTAGCTTTCCAAGCGAGATCAAGAAGCGAAAAAATTTCAAATTTATCGATCTCTTTAACCCATTGCTCAAACTCAGTTAAGCGTCCTGCAGCATAAACACCACCAATTAATGCGCCGATAGAGCAACCAGAAATCGACTTTATTTGGTAATCGTTCTCCACCAGCCATTTAATGATACCAATATGTGCAAGACCACGAGCACCGCCACTGCCGAGCACCAAAGAAACTGTTTTTTTATGGCTCTGTTGCATAATAAAAGTCCATTAAACGATTAAAAAATATAGATGATAAAAATATATAGATAAACCAATATTAAAAGAGGCTACCTTTAAGATCTAAGACAGTTAAGTATAATCGCATTTCAAATTCTAACTGATGGTAGCTAGGTAACATATGTTCACACAATTGATAAAATGCTTTATCGTGTACTTTGATTCGCAAATGTGCTAATTCATGAACAACAATCATCTCTAAAAACGGCTCCGGCGCATCTTTAAAGATATGACTTACACGTATTTCATTTTTACTCTTCAATTTACTCCCCTGAACTCGAGAAACAAAAGTATGTAAACCAAGGGCATTATTGATAACATGAATGTGCTTATCATAGACGACTTTACTAAGCGGAGAGGATTTACGTAAATGTCTATTTTTTAATGCCATGACATATTCCCGAAGCAGTTTATCGTTATTAACATTGTGCTTATTGGGGTATTTCTTAATTAAAAAAGCGCCTAATCTATCTTCAGAAATCATAGTACTCACTTGATGTTGAACATCAGAAGAATAGGAAGATAAATACTTCAATGGTGTTGTTTTGGTTTTGCAAGAAGACATATTTTAATACTTACTCAATTCAAGAGTTTAGATTGTACGCTAACTACTCGATCAGTTAAACGGACTTTCTCATTGCTTTGAGAGGAAAAGCTACCCCTCCTTTTTTAGGCAAAGAGATAGAAAAAAATCTTTCTTTTATTGACGGGTATTAATACCAATTACAGTATATATCTAATCTACTTTACTAGTTGAAAATTTACTTTAAAACTTAAAGTTTCACATAAATAAAAGGGATTTATGAAAACAACACCAAAAATTAAGCTGCTTTTATGCACAAGATTTAGATCACATAATTATTGTAATTGGTATAAGTAATTTTATGCCCCCCTCTTTTATTCGTATATGTTGGATTTAATTTAAGGTATCTTATTGTTTTTTTTTATTGCAAGGGATGAGTATGATTGAACGTCAGCAAACAAAACAACGAATGAGCCGTATTATTAAACATAACGGGACTATCTATCTATGTGGTCAAGTCTGCGCTGATGCAACTAAGGGGATCACTGAGCAAACTGCCACCATGTTAGCTAAAGTGGATGAACTATTAATTGATGCTGGCAGTTCTCGAGAATCTATTTTATCAGCGACGATTTATGTAAAAAGTATGGCTGAACATTTCGCGGCAATGAACGCGGTTTGGGATGCATGGATACCAGAAGGTTTTGCACCTGCACGCGCATGTGTTGAAGCAAGCATGGCTCGAGAAGCTTTATTAGTTGAAATATCCATTATTGCTGCAGAGAAATAACCAACTAGCAAATACTTGAGTAAAATAGTAGGATTAAGGTTATTTTACACAGGAATACTGCATGCCATTAACCAATCTCGAAATCAGTAACCGTTTAAGTCAACAATTGCCTGCGGATCCTAACACTGAAAATATTTGTCGCAGCGTAGAAAATGCAGCTTATTCTTGGGTTACCCCAACACCAACCTCACAACCGAGTCTTATTAACCTTAATCAGGAACTTGCTCTGCAATTAGGTTTGTCTGAATCTGATTACAAGTCAGTGTTATTCACTAAAGTGATGAGTGGTAACGCCCTGATTGAAGGCATGAAACCCTATGCACTCTGTTATGGCGGACATCAATTTGGCCAATGGGCAGGGCAATTAGGCGATGGACGCGCAATTAACCTTGCTGAAATAAAGACCAAGCAACTAGGTTTTCAAACATTACAACTCAAAGGGGCAGGAAAGACTCCCTACTCAAGGCGCGCCGATGGACTTGCTGTATTGCGCTCATCTATACGTGAGTACCTCTGTTCGGAAGCGATGTTTAACCTAGGTATACCAACCACTCGTGCTCTCAGTTTATGTTTAACAGGGAACCAAGTCATACGCGACAAAATGTACGATGGTAATGCCGAACTTGAACGCTGTGCAGTAGTTTGTCGTGTATCACGATCTTTTTTACGTTTTGGTTCAATTCAATTGCCCGCGTCGCGTGGTGATGAACAACTTGTTAAGCAACTTGTTGAATACAGTATTAATAACGATTATCCACACTTAAAACCCAATCATGGTGAATTCGATGTTGAAACCTATCTAAACTGGTTCAGAGCAGTATGTGATAACACCGCTACGATGTTGGTACATTGGATGCGTGTTGGTTTTGTTCATGGTGTAATGAATACCGATAACATGTCTTTAATTGGGGAAACTATCGATTATGGCCCCTATGGTTGGATAGATGATTTTGATTTAGGATGGACCTCTAATACTACCGATGAGGGTCAAAAACGTTATCGCTTTGGAGGACAATTTCAAGTAAGTCAATGGAACTTGTTTCAACTGGCAAATGCAATTTTCCCATTAATTAATGAAGTCGAGCCATTGCAAGC
>Ga0316197_10001416_pt1 | contig 17112 bp, 17 predicted proteins | sample OudBiesiAoxic_MG_FD_204939 | JGI IMG/M metagenome (GOLD analysis project Ga0316197, IMG submission 204939) | Coastal sediment microbial communities from Oude Bieten Haven, Netherlands - site A oxic | ecosystem: Environmental > Aquatic > Marine > Coastal > Sediment | place: Netherlands... | reverse complement strand
CGGAGCAATGAATACAAAGGTAAATAATGGTAACTAAAGTATCTATTGAAGGTCGTCTTTATGACCAACCGGCAAAAGAAACGGCCAAGGAGTTAGGTCTTAATTACTCTACTTTAATGAGTAGAGTTAGAAGCAATTCCAAAACATATAAAAACTGGGTTATTTCTGATTTAAGTGTGGATATTGTCATTAACGGGAAAAATTACGCTGATATAGACACTGCTATATTTGCTTTGCTGGATATAAAGCGGCGAGTAAAAAAAGCTACATAATTATTAGGAAATATCATACATAAAGGGTCAACAATGAAGATAACCGACTGGTTAAACAAACAATTTGATATATGCCTAATTTGTCTAGCTAGAAAGATTCTAATAGGCCGCAATGTTCAACGCGCCCCTTTTGTATCTCGAAGGGATAATAATAAAATGTGGGTCATGGCAGAAAGCTTAAAAACAATAGAAAACCGAATGAAAAGTAACTATAAGTAATTGTATATAACTAAACTATAAGGAATGTGAGTCATGATTAAACGAATTTTAAAAATTTGGAAAGATAGAAATATTAAAAGTTAAACCCGAAAACTACTAAGGATTATAAATATGTTTAGCACAGGTAAAAAGGCTTTAATTTTCAACTTTATTGTTATATTTATTGTTATGTACTTTGTGATATTGCCCCTATTTGCGACGATGGTCTAAGAGCAAGAAAAATACTGATTCTGTTGATCACTTTAAACGGCTTCAGTATTACACAACTGCGCGTTATCAGGGCATACCATTTTGTTATAAGAGATGTTGAACTGTTTTTAGTAAGCAGCCCAACATCCCTAACTCTTTATTTAAGATTATTGCTTAGTGTTATTATTTCAAGATCACTTATTAAATCAGCAACTACATCTGCATTTTTATTCGTTGCTCCGGTTAAGAACTCCGACGTCAAAGCCCTTTCATAAGAATCTAACAAAACTATTAACTGTTTTTTCTTTTATTACTTCTTCATGATTTTCAGGAAGATTATTACCTCCAATAGTTGTCCAGTTGACAAAAAATAAAGCGGGTTAAAATAGAGAAACTAGGGGGGGTAAAATATGAAAACTACCGATTACAATTACCAATTTAAAATTGAACAAATAAAAGAACAACTAAGCAAGACAAATTCTTTTTCAAAAAAAGAGAGTGAACATTTATCTCTTCTAATAAAAAAAAATTTAGAAGAGAACACCAGAACGCTTTTAGCTATCTCAGAAAAAAAGGTGATAGTCTTTCAGCTTGATATAGGCCTAGCTTTAACAGGCAATTTGGATAAAGTGTTTTTTAACTCATCAAATATTTATTTAGCATCTACAGATAAGAACAATATGTTTAAGGTAAAATTAACTAACATTTCATATGCCCTTGCGAAAAACAAATCTAAAGAATTAAACTTACCAGCAAAAAAATCAATTGTTCAAAGTTTAATTAGAAACCAAATGGGCAGAGTCGCAGTTAATAAATTTAACATTAGAGAATACAAACAACTATTTATAAATAAAGGCAATGAAGTTATGGCAAATTTAATCCAAAACGCTATAAAAAATAATGAATTCTAAAATTTTAGGAAGCTTAATAAGGCTAGCTATAAACAATAAAGCTAGCCTTTCTGTATTCTAATCTACTTTAAAATTCCATTAACGCTGTAATGATCAAAAATAAGGTTGCGAGTTGGTGGAATAGTACCCCCATTATAAGTTAACTTTAGCTTACTCCCTGTTACAATATAAAACCCATTTAAAGCACCAACATTCTTAACTTTCACTCGGCCACCTTTCCCTTTTCTTACATTAAGCATTCTTCCTGTTACTATTGTTTTTCCTTTTTGAAAGCCTGTTAAGGCTAAGTAACTACTATTACGAATATTATCTTTATAATAACTATTACGAGTTGATAAAGGAAAATCGGGGTCTTCAAATGCCGATGGAGAAACTAAAAATATTCCATGGGGAACGACATACAATTTAGCCCCTATTCGATTAAAAAGCAGCCCATTATTTATAGCTTGCTGTAACACCCCAAAAAGTTCTCGCATAAACGGTAGATCTGATTCTTTTGGAGAAAGCTGATCAGCCCATTTAGGTTTTGCATATGAAGATTTAATAGCACCTGATAATAAGCCTGGTAGTTCATCTTTATTTTCAGCTTCATCTACAAAATTAACAAAAGGACCTTGAGTTGCTAAAACAAACCTATCTTCATCCATTTCTACCCAATCCATCGAGTCAGGTATAGCTCTTTCTCCATATATCTCTAAATCCATTTCTGACAGATTGTTATAATTAACATCACTCATATCGTGGGGATTAGGTAAGCTGGATTTATCATTATTAGTGTGTTGATTTAAATTATGCTCTAGATGACCAGGCACTTGAACAGAACTAGCGCCGTTATCTAACTCATTCACAAGAACTGGAATAGAACTAGAGTCAACATCTTCAAAAGATGGAAGTAGAGATGAAACAGTAGAACCAACGCCTGAAGGTGGTTTTAGTCCTCCCTCAGTGACGGAATGTTTATTTTTTATAGTCGCTAGTGGCTTTTCCTTAACTACTGCGGACGGTTTATCAATTGCACTTTCTGTTTTGGTAGTCGGTGCCGGCTTTTCCTTAACTACTGCGGATGGTTTATCAATTGCACTTTTTGTTTTGGTAGTAGGTGCCGACTTTTCCTTAACTACTGCGGACGGTTTATCAATTGCACTTTTTGTTTTGGTAGTCGCTGGTGGCTTTTTGCTTTTATTTTTTGAGCCTTGAGCTCCAGAATTTAGGACATTTAATATATCCGACCCTTTTACAGTTGAAGGTTTAAATTTCTTTTCTTGTTTTTTTATTGGTTCAAAAGCAACTTGAGAGGGGGTGTTTTTTTCATCATCACTACTTATTGCTTGTTCATTATCTGCTTGTTCATTATCTTCTGAATGTGTCTTTATATTACCTAGTGGTGATTTTATCTTAGCGCCTCCGATAGATAGGTTGCTATTCTTATTTTTAATTGCGGTTATGTTTTCATTTAACTCTTCCAAAACCAATTTTTCAGATTCAGTGGCTTCTTTTGCCATAACCTTAACTGCAGCTGAACGATCTCCTTCGGACAGAGACTTTATAGATAGGTGTATATCAATACTTTCCGCATCAGGCAGCATCTCTTCGGGATCATAAAGTTCACCGTCAAATACAAAACATTTAATATCTTTCTTATTAGCTTGAGGTTTTACCCCAGTAGGACTAAAAGTTACCCACCACATAGAATCCCCACTGGCGGCTGGTAAAGTAAAATGATCCGTTATCATACCTTCTATTTTGTTAGAGTTGCTAGGCAAGGAAAAGGAGTGATTTTTTGCTTCTTGTTTAACGCTTCTTTCAAAAGCGGAACCTGAGATATAAATAAGTCCATCTTTTTTAACTAAGGTTGTAAAGCTAGTATTATTAACAGTTAAAGAGTGTTGTTCTGGATTTAAGATTATCGATTGAATAATTTTCAGTAATGGTGACTGCTCTTCTGAGGAATTCAAATTAGCGACTTTATTTTTCATTGACAAGCTAGATGAAGTTGAATCTCCATGTTTTACCGCCTTACCAATAACGTCTGAATTATCATAATCCCCTGCAACTGCATGGTAAATATCTGTTTCTACCTTTGGGTGCATAGATGTAATCCACTCCCATCCAACAGAGGGAACAGTCCGACATAAAAGAGAAGTATTCATTATGGAATGAGAGTTATACTTATAAATCCGTTTACCTGCTTTATTTATTTTAAGCTCCACTTTATATTGTATATTTTCTTTTTCGGCTGGTGGGTAAGAAGATAATAAAGACCAAGGAATATATTTATCATTTTCATTTTTTCGGATGAAAAATCTATTGTCTGATATTAATTTCCCCATATCGTGATTCATAGCAGAGACGAATACCGCATACGTGAATAAGTTTTTGTAATTATCAATATCTTCTTCTTTAGTAGTTACCTTATAAACAAACTGAAGCCTAGAACGCATAGCGTAAATTGTGGTTTCTAATAGGTGAGTTATAAGACCAAATTCAAATGAATGGTGGTTATCTTTTGATGCAGAAGCGCTTTGACAAAAAGCGGCACAATTATAAATTACAGGTAAATAATAAGCATCAAAGTAATCATTTGAAACGCCAGATGCCACTCTAATTTTTCTAACCAAGGCGGACAAACGTTCATCACTTAAAATAGTAGATGCATCCATAAAAACGTCACTAAGAATCTTTTTTTCTTTTAAAGTTTCGGCGCTTGAAACTTTATCCTTACTACTTCTCGATTTACCTTTTTGGTGTGATTCACCTTGCGGTTTTCTGTTAAAACGAATAATATTCTTGAACATTTTAGGAGGTCCCATGGAAAATAATGATACAGATAAGCATGTGCTTAGATTACTGAACAATCGCCGTTCATTAAAGGCTTTTTTTAAAAAGCAGCCTTTAAATGATGTAAAAAAGATATCAGACAAGGTTTTAACTGTCGTAGATGAGCTAGAAGTTGAGGAGGAAAAAAGAGTAATGGATGAGAAAAGAAAAACTGAAATTATAAATTTAGCTATTTCTAAACTTTCTAGTGAAGGAATTACACAAAGTGAAATTTCAATGTTCATTAGTAAAAAATGTGACTCTATATAATGTAAGTGTTTTGCATGATAGTATTATGTGTAATTAGTTAATGCTGAGGTATAAATGACAAGTACGCTTCAAAGACTAGCAGAGGGTAATACAAGAAAACCTGTAACCTCAACGCAAAAAGTAAGAGTAAGACAAAACACCGAACTGTTTAATATGTTACTGAATCATTTGCATAGTAAAAGGTTAATCGGAGAATTTGTTGATCCGTATAAGTCGTGTAAAAAAACATACAAAGCATATGAGAAGCAAGCAGTTATATTTAGCGGAGTAGGGATAAAAAATATAGTTGAATACGATACAAAACTTTTTAAAAAAGCAGCTTATTGTATAAATGAATTACCCTTTCCATATGTGCCTATTACTTATAAAGATACGCATGAACAGCAAGATATAATGTCACTTATTTCAAATGCTATATGCACCAAAGAATTACTTAATAAAATCCAATTGGATGATCATAATAAAATTAATTTCAGCTTGAGATCATTAAACTTTTCTGAAGTTATTTATATGATTTCAAGAGTTAACTCGCTATATAAACTCACAAGAAAGCACGATGAAACTTTACGTTTATTTCTACTAAGAAATACAACAGAAGAATTTATTTATCAAATGGAAAAAACATTTGAGGATTTAAATGCAGACATCCATATGCGGAAAGAGGGCGACGTAAACAGATTGCATTTTTTTACATTAAGGTCATTAGTAATTTCAATAATAAATATACAGCGTTTACATTTTTCAGGAATAGAACCAGATCTTGAAATGATAAATATTCATGAACATATTTGGGTAGACCGGATTCTAAGCTCATCCTTAGACCTATAAAACCCACAGCAACTTTTTAAAAAAATAGAGGAAAAGACAATGTTAGATAAAAAATTTAACGTCTCTACTGACGGGGAAGAAGAAGTATTAAAAACGTCTGGAGAAGATAAAGTAATTGAGACTAGTCCGTCTGGCTTTTCTACAGAAAAAGACAGAACGCCAAACAAACGAAAACCACTTATTAAAAAAAATGCTATAACACATAACCCTAAAAACGCAGTCAAAATTGAAATGCAAACTAACTTTAACAAACCCAACCTAACAGTTGGTTTTTACACAAAGCATGCAGTAGATCTTCTTACCAGCCAAATCTTGAAAAAGAAATCCAAAGCAACTCAAAAAATGGGATTAGATAGCTTCGATAAAAAATGCAGAATAGTAAATAATGCAATTCGTGATGATAATCCTTTTGCAGATTCAATAATTTACGACATTGAAAACTTGATAGATATTGCACATGTAGAAATTAAGAAAGCAACTCTATCTATGGAAAAAGAAACAGAAAGATTCTTTATTTCACATGACGCAGGCATTAGTTATGATCAAGATTACTCTTGCTCATGTACAGCAGAGTGGAACAATCAAATTAGCTATAAAATAATGTGGTTGATTAAAGAAGTAGACACTTATTTTAACCAATTAAGCCTTGCATCTAGAGCAGCAATTATTACTGAGCAAACAGCAAATAGCTCCCGAAGAGTGATTAAAAATCGCATACTTAACATCTTGCATTATATTAACCGTTATAAACATTCAAACGTAACAAGAACGGACATAGCAAATATGACCGCCAATGCAAAAAACTACTTTGAAAAACAAGGTAACAACCTAATTTTACAAAGTAGTGTGTTAATCATGGAGTCACGCGGTAAATCAGCACCTAGAATTAGTGTTAGGCCAAAAAATAAATTAGATGCCGAAACTCTTGAGAAATTAACGAATGTTTATCAACATTTAAAAAATAATGAAGATCAAGCATTCCACAGCGAAGTTCCTCCAAGAGTAAAAACCGCCTTTTAAAAACACTCATAATATAAAGAATGGAATTATGAAATTTCATTCTTTACTTACAAAATTAACTAATACATTTTGGTACTTAACTAATTCCTCTGATAATACAAACCTAAAAAAACAAAAAAAATAGGCATTAACTAATGCATTTTGGTACTTAACTAATTCCCCACTATACAAAAGTAGCACTTACAGGGTGAATTTTAGGTATTAACTAATGCTTTTTGATACTTAACTAATTCCCAAAAAGGAATTAACTAATGCCAATAGGTACTTAGTTAAGTTTTCTTAACTTTTTAACGCCCCGCAACCCCTTGGTACGCCTTATATATATATAATATAGGTATATAAAGATTGGATATATGATCAATGAAAGATTATTATTGTTAGTGGAAGAGTAGTTCTCTATAAAAACTGTTCTTTGCGCCTTGCGTAATCGCATGCTTGAATTTGCGTTCTTGATCTCTAAGTAAAACAAGTACCCACTAATTAATCATTGAGCTGTAGTTAGAAACAAAAGAGCAATGGTTGAGAAAACCCAGCAGAACGTATGGGTCTGCAAAAACCCGGCTTGCCGGGTTTTTTTTTAGGTAAAATAAATGAAACTATAAAAATAGAGAGAAAATAGATAAGAGTCGATGAACTATAAGTATACATAAACCACACTTACGTTCTATAAGGCCTTTTTACATGAAACATACAAAAATACTATCGCTTCTATTATTTTCCTCCACCAGCAGTTTTGCTCACCAAGTAGATAATCCATTGGTTATCGACACCTCATTTACGGAAACAGAGTCGCCAATAACAACCAAAATAAGCCCTATGAACGGATTTACTCAAATCGTCATAGATACAACACAAGAGCAAAAGAAACCTCTTGAAACAGTCGTAACTCTTGAGCTTCCTATGGACATAACTAACGTAGGACAAGCAATGAATTATGTTCTGCAAAATTCAGGTTTTCATCTTCAACCACTCAGTGAAACATCTTCAGATACAATTTATCTTTACACAATAGATCTACCTCTTGGGCATCGACTTTTTTACCAAGCCACTATCAATCAAATTATTGAAACATTAGCAGGTGAAGGTTACGAGGTTGTCGTTAATCATGTAAGAAGAGAAATTCAAGTTACACCGTTAAGATAAAATTAATTAGTATAAAAAGGATCCCGTCATGAGTAACGATAACAAAAATAACGAAGACTTTTCTTTCCCAGAGAGTGTTGAGATATCACCGGAAAGCGAGAACGAATCTAGCAATAATGGTGAACAACTTAATACTGAAAATATTCAGGAAAACACCATGAAACCACAATTCAGTGAAACACCCGAAAAAGAAAATGAAGAATCGAAAGATAGTGAGAAAGCTAGCAGTATCAAGAATAAAAAAGATGAGCCAAAATCATCCACTGAGCCTCGTAGCAGTAATAAAAGATACGACTTATCAAGTTTAGCAAAAAAAGTAACTTTAATTACTTTAGCAATTACGGCGGTGGGCGGCGGTTATTTATGGGCAAGTCAAAAAGGCTATGTAACTACAGCATTTAACCCTTTTATAAATGAAGATCATATAGACGTTGATGCCCAACAAAATTCAGAGTTAATGAAATTGCAATTACGTTTAAAAGATTTAGAAACTAATTTAGCTTTAGCCGTTTCGGCTTCTCAAGAAGAAAAATTAGAAATCAATAGTCAACTGGAAACGGTACATAACAAATTCAATAAAATGAATAATTTTATTGAAATAAACAAAACAGAAATAAAAAGAAGAACAGAAGAAAACAAACTTAGAATTATTGCAAATGAAAACGACTTAGGTGAAAAGTTTATAGGTATTACAGACCTATCTAATAAGTACAATATCATAAGTAGTGAACTCAATAAGCAAAACAGATTGTACAAGGAAATCCAAAAAAAAGTTAGCAGTCAAAGTAAAAAAACAAACGTAGTTAAGCCGAAAAAATCCAAGCCAATAAAAGCAGTCAACCATAACCAAAATGGTGACAAAATCACTTCTAATGAATACGTAGAAGTAGACTCATATAAAGGTCTAAAGCTAAACAATACTTTTCATTGGTCATCGCAAGTTGTTGCAGTTTTAACAGACTCGATGGGGACTAGTTTCCAAGTTTCTAAAGGAAACAAACTAGGGCACGCAACAATACTTGATGTTCATGATGGATACTTATTAGTTAAAGATGAAGTATCAAATAAAAAATATAAATTAAGAAGAGGTATTTAAGAAATGGAAAATTTAAAAAAACATGGAGCACTAGCAATATTAGCTTTGTTATCTTGTAATGTTAACGCGTCAATTTACCCAGTTGAAAAAACAAAAGTAGAGGAATCAACTGTGCTTAATGAAGGTGAAACTTCTTATACCGTCCAAGACACGGATATTATTTTAACTAAAGACGACAAGATAAAAGCAAGAAATTGGAGGTTAAAAGAAAGCGAATATGCACAATACTTATTTATTATTAAATACACGCCTCGTGGCAATTGGACCCCTGATATTGATCCCCCTATCGCACTAGGTAATGAAGCAACAACAGATGAAGAACGAATGCGTTATGCAAGTTTAATGAATCAAATTGAATGGGATAGAAGAAGAAAAGAAGGTTTATTTCAATTGGCAGGGACTAAAGATATTGATAATCGAATGAAGAATGCTGGCTATGTAGATACAGATCAAAGACCCAAGTTACAAAAGGGAGAATTTTCCGCAACTCTTGCGCCAAATAAATTAATACTTCGGACTGTCTTTGTAGATATGGAAGAGTGTAATGAGGAGTGTGACAGATGGGTAACTATGCAAACAATGCAAGTAGGGAAAAAGACTCAGTTAGATTTATATATCGCTAATAGTGAGGGAATTAAAGACACTAATATATATGAACGTTTCACTATTAATCCCGGCAAAGTTTTAAGCGGAGAAATAAACATATCTAGGTCAAGCGAAATGGTTGAAGCGTATTCAAACGGTTGGAAAACTCCATTTGTTATTAGAAGAGATGATAAAGGAACATCGCGCAATGGATTGTATGAAAATAGTAGAGATAACGAATGATGAATTCAAAAAATAAAATTAAAATTTTAATTTCACTTTCTTTTTCAATTAGCTCTTTACAGTTATTTGCAGAAGATGGTTTGTCGAGAAATACAAATTCACTTGAAAGGGTAGAGTATACGAAACCTCAATATAAAAATAAGCCTGGAACACATGAAGAAAACATTTATGAAGAATTCAAATTACCTGAACGATTAAGAGAGTTTGAGCAGCCAGAAATACTAACTGAAGAAGCAGGACTTAAGCTGAATGAAGGAATACCTTTGGTTATGCAAGTTATTTACGATAAGAGATCTAAAAATCTAAATTTAACTCATCAAATTGGAATGGATTTATCAAACACTCAACTAGTCGAGGATGTAATAGACTTATCGGAATACATAAATATTGATGAGCTTGAGGAAAAGAAGAAAAACAAAAAAATAGCAGAACGTTATATTAATAGAGAAATAACAAAACAAGAATTAGAAAATGAAATGTTAAAAATGGTGTTTCCAGTTAAGTCGAAATTAAAACCTACTAGAATGCCCTCTGCGAGAATGGAATTAAGCCCTGAAGCTAAATTAGCGGTTACTACACCGGTTGTATTTATGGGAATGGATGAGTATTCATTAAAGTGGTTCCAATTAAATATGGAAGAACTAAAAAAGTTCAACCCTCCTATTTTTATAACACAAGTGGATTCGATAGTTGATCTGCAACAGTTAAAAAGAATAGCCCCTAGTTTTAGTTATATCCCCGTTCAAGGAGATCAAGCACTGAAAACTTATGGCGTTACTTTTTATCCTGTCTTGATAACAAAACAAGGCATTTTTCAATAAGTGGAAGTTCATTAAGGATTTAAATTATGTCCGATGTAGGAACAGTGAAAAGGTTGGAAGGAAGATTACGGCCTATATATGAATGGTATGAGTGTGTAATTCAATTTTTAGCTACTATTGCACTTTACTATCTTGCAGTACCATTTGGGATGACTCCCTTATTACGCAATATAGTAATAGTTATCAGCTTAGGTTGGATAACACATAGATATCGCCAAGGTAAAAAAATTAGACTTTATCAAAAATCACTTAGGAAAATTGAGCCTTACGTTATTACACCAGGAACAATTGAACATAACAATGATGAGACTTGGATAGGTAAAGGGTTTGAGTTTACTGGCGTGCACGCTCAAAGAGTATGGGATGCTGAAAAAAATAAATATAAGAAATACTACGCTCAACCAAAAGCATATTTAAAAGCGCGAAAAAATGAGCATGATGTTAAGCAAGGGCTAAAAAATAAAACGATAACAGCCACCAGCAAAATAGCAAGAAAAGCAAAGTTTACAAAAGAGCGCGAACATAATTTAGATAGCTTTGTTCAATTATTATTTAAACGAGGCAATTCAATAGATGAAATAATAGAACATGAGGGCCCATTACCAAAAATATACAAAAAACTAAATAAATACAAAATAAAAAACAAAATTGCGCCACTTCCAAATGTTGGGGGTAGAGCTCATATTCATGGTGTTGGGTATGAAGAAGAAACAGATCAGCATTTAGAGTTAGATGAAAGAAATGGGCACGGAATTTGTTTCGGGCAAAGCCGAGTAGGGAAAACAAAATGGCTTGAAGTAATTATAACGCAAGACATACAACGTAACGATGGGCCTGTAATACTAACGGACCCTAAAGGCGACTCTGCTTTACTGGCTAGGGCTTGGGCGGAAGCGAAAAGAGCAGGTAGAGAAGATAATTTCTTTGTTTTTGCATTAGGGTTTCCTGATATCTCTTGTAAATATAATGCCATAGCAACATTCTCTCGTATAACGTCTGTGGCATCTCGAATAGCAGATCCAATGTCTGGTTCAGGGGATGGAGCAGTATTTAAAGATTTCGCATGGCGATTTTTGTTGATTGTAGCTCATGCTATGAATGAGATAGGGGAAAAACCATCTTTTAAAGCAGTTAAACGTTATATAGAAGATATGGAGCCTATTTACCTTAAATACTCTGAAATATACATGGATGAACACATCCCTAAATGGCGAGAACAAGTTGATTCAATTAAAAACCCGCCAGACGTGATGATTGCAAGTGGCGAAATGCGACCAGGTAAATTTACTATTCCACCTCACTTTAAGGGGCGCTCAAAAGAGATGGTTGCGCGTGATATTGTCATAGGAAGATTTTTCGAAAATAATCCTAGTTTTGAAATAGACGTCGCAATGGAAGGTTTAAGATCTGCGATGAAAAATGAGATGCAGTATTACAACAAAATAACTGCAAGTTTAATTCCCCTTTTAACGAAATTGACAAGTGGGCGTATAGCAGAGCTAGTTAGTCCAGATTATTCAGACGTACATGACGAAAGACCAGAAATAAACTGGCAACAAGTAATACAAACTAACTCTATAGTAGTTGTGTTAGCAGATGCTATGACAGATCCAATGACTGCAAATGCTGTTGTGGGAATGATGTTTTCCGATCTACTTTCTCAGGCCGGTGATATCTATAAGAACGGGTTTAATAAAGGCTTGCATAAATCCGATATGAGCGCGATCAAACCTATATGGATACATATAGATGAATTCCATTCTGTATTAAAAGGAGGGGCAGATGGGGAGCCATTCCAATCTATTTTAAATAGATCAGCGGGTGCAGGAGTTAGGATAATGGCATACACACAAACTCTAGATGATATAGAAGATGCGACAGGAAGTGCTACCGCTGCAGCTGTAATTTTAGGTAACTTTAACTCGACCTTTATGATGCGAGTTAAAACGGAAAAGACAGCAGAATATTTAACGCAAGCAGTAGAAAAAAGTGATCGATATGATATTAGTTTAACTGGTATGACAGGTGGAGCAGGAAAAGGGTTAGCGGATGAAGACGATATAAAATACGGCAAAACAAGCGCTGAATTTTTTAGTTCTAGAAATAGCTCAACGGTTGAAACAGAAGCTTATGAACCTTTAATAACAAGCCAAATGATATTAACACTCCCGAAAGGTCAAGCTTTTGCTTTAATAAACGGCGCCAGATTATTGAAATTACGGTTCCCATTATTAGAAGAAGATGATGGATTTGTGCCACCAACGTTGCAAACGATGATTGGTTCAATGAAAGAGAAGTATCAACGTGATGATGAAAGCGAGTTCACATTTGAGTAATTATAAAAACCCCAAATCAACTTATGTTAGTGCATCGGCGGTAGGGGCAGTAAAAAGGTGCCCAACGCTATATTGCATGAACGTAAAAAACATCCATACAACTCAATCTAAATACTCGACAGAAAAGGGAAATAGATTGCATAAACAAGCAAGCCAAAATGCAACGTCTAATAATGCGAATTGGATAATCAGATTTTTAAGGTGGATATTCGGATGGAAATAATGAACCTTTTATCTGAAATAAAGGAAGCATTTAATGGACGTTTTTTATATGACCTTATGTCTATTGCCAAGTCGCCTCTTAACACAATAAGCACAATGGACGACACGTTATTGCTTTCCTACGTTATTTGCATTGTAGCTTTACTTATATTGTTAACCTTGATGTTCAGGATAGCGGTTAGGTTTTTACCTATATACCCAATGACTGCGTGGGGATTTAGAGCTAAATTATTGTATGCGGACGACAGTGGCCAAAAGAAAATATTTTTAAATAAAAACTACAAACTAAGCGCCAACCCTGATTTTGTATATAGGTTAAGAAACTCCAAAACTGCCTACATTGAATTTAAGTCACGAACATACGTGATGGACAGTGACATAGCTCAACTGGAGATAGGTATTATTGCATTAAGAGATACATATAACGTAACTCGGGGAGCGATAGCATTATCAAATGGTAAATTGCATTGGATTGATAGCGCCAAAAAAAGCTCAAGAAGCCTATACAAGAAAAATAAAAGCCTCATTGAGCAAGCTAAAAGAATAAAGCAAGGTCAGTGGGTACCACCGGTTAGGAAATCAAATTGTAACAAGTGTCCTATGAAGCAAAAATGTTGGGGGTAGTGTAAAAACTCCGCTTTACAACCATAAGAAAAGGAAACTACAGCATACACACTAATATGATGTAGTTTCCTTTTTTACAAATTAACCTTTTCATTACTTTCTCCCTCGGTTGCATGAACTCGACACAGTGATTAAATAATTTTTGTCACTAATCCCATACAGAGTAAATAATCATGGAACTAATAAAACCCGAACTAATAGAAACGTTGTGTGCACTAAGAGCAGAAATGCTAAAGACAATGAAAGCTCAAATTATATCGATAAAAAAATGCCATGATATTTGTACGAAAATGGATAATTCTATACCGACGTCTGCATCTGCCTACATTGATTCATTAGATTCTATTTTCTTGTCTTTTAGAAAAAGTCTAGGTGAAGTAAGTGCCAAGCAAGTATCCCCAAGAAATCATGACTTATTAAGAGTGCCAGTAGATGAGTTGGTAACCAGGTTCAATAAAATATTAGATCAAGAATTATGGATAATGTTATTTAACCGTTTAAATATATTCTCTTTTATGTCCGCAAAAGGAAAATCAGAATTTAGAAAACAAAACAAAACACAAGAATTAGAGTTTACATTGGATAATGTCCAAGCCACATTTTTAAGTTTGATAGCGGATAAGGATTCGATGTTAATAAATGGGTTATTAGATTGCATTGTTTTAGCTGACAAAAGTTACACTTCAAATAACAGCACATCATTTAAAAAACGCACTATTTTTACAAAAGAACTTTATAAATATGGATCATTTTTTAAGCTACAGGAAAGTAGTCACTTTAAGGATTTTATTTCATTTTTTTCTCGTATCGTTTTAGGTCATGCCACGGTAACAAGTGAAGATAAAAAAATACAGGACGTACCATTGTGGCGCGAAATGCGTGATTTTTTTAAAAATAACATGTTTGAAGAACTAGATCGTGAATGCTTTGAATTTGAAGGGGGGGTAGCGGTATTCTTTAACAATGGCAACGTGCATCTTTTTCTAGATGAACAGACAGTGACTTTCTTAAATGACAAACTTAGCAACACAAGAGCATTGAAGTAATAAGGCTGGTGGATATTCCTAATCAACTGGCCTAGCAAACCGATCGTCAAAAAATAACGGCTTGGGTTGTTCATTTCCGATTACGTGGAATGATATCTAACATAACCCACAGAGGAAATAAAAATGCTCAGAACCCTTACTTTCACTTTAATAACTGACGAACGCTTTGGCGGAACATTGAAACACCTACAGCAACTCGACTCGGACTTATCCACCAGATTGAATAAACTTTCAACTCTAATAGTAAGGTCGGACGAGATCAGAACCTTGGATTTCGCAGATAAAAAAAGGAGTTTTAGAAAAAAGTATTACATTCAAAAATTCGGAAGATCCATAACATGGAATGACATATATTGTGAAATTAATAAAGTAAAGGGTGCTCATTATCAATTTATTAAAAGAAACATAATAGATGAAGAAATTGACCTAAAAAAACTTGAGAGTGAAGATATAAACATCGGAGTAGTAAAATCGATAATAAGAAAAATAAAGGCTTATGGAGGGCTAATACTTGGGTTTAGTGTTCAACACTTTGAAAATAGAACATGTATGGAAATATCTTTTAATAGGAAAAATGGAAAGCACCAATTTTTGGGGATATGGAATGATGATCTAAATGATGATCGCGTTTCAAAGCTTTTATTAGCTGTATTTTCCTAATTTTAACAACATCTAAAACAACATTAAAAAGAGTCCAAAATGAAACCAGAAAAAGTTCAGACAAATAGAATCCTTTCAGCAGAGAACGCTATATTGTTAATAGAATTTGTTAGCACTACAAATTATAAATTAGCTAGATTACATAGTGGTTTATTTATCTCAAAAAAAGCAGCTTTAGCGTTCGTTAACAGTGCAGAATATGATCCCGAAGATGGAGGTGGCATTGAGGTTTGTTTTGACACACAGCAAGGAGAGTATTGGGATAGTGTCGAAGTTACTTATGATGATGGATTATGGCATGGAGAAGATTTAGCGATGGGCGGAGTTCATTTAAAAGCAGAAACGATTGAAAAAATGTTATCTGCGCTACACGAAAAAGGTGATGTAAATTGCAAACATAGACCTGTACAAATGGTAATAAAAACATAAAAAGGAATCTCCATAATTCATTAACTATAAAGACAGATATAAAAAAGGAATTTATTTTAAAGCCCACCTTTCCCTTTCGGTTGACACTAAAAAAAACATGCGATAATTACTTTATCGAACAACAGCCAACTTACCGAAAGGGATTATTTTATGAATATCGCAAAAGAAGTATTAGAAGAACTACATTTATTAACACCAACAGAGAATGTTTTAAGCCTACCTACAACTCCATTGTTACATTACCCAAAGATAAAAAACCTACTGCAAAAAGCAGGAGGTGAGTATAAGAAAAATGCTTTTCACTTTGAAAGTGATGCAAAAATTATCTTAGATAGATTGTCTGGTGGAGAAACAATCGAAACGATTAATATTGTAAGAGAGAAAAATATGATAGAAAATTCAAACGAAGAAAATGTATCTACCGCTACAATAGATAATAACCGCAAGCCTGACGAGTTAGTTTACCTTGACCCAAAAAGTTTAAAGCGGTCTAAAGATGGCAATCCAAGAGACAGCATTACAGAATCAGATTACAACAACCTAAAATCAGCTATTGAGGCGAATGAGGGTATTCATACGCCAGTAGCCGCTTGGATAGTCAATGGCGAGCCTGAGCTTATTTACGGCAATACTCGAACCGACATTTGTATTGATTTAGGTTATGAGTTAATGCCTGTTTTAATAAAAGATATTAGAACACAAGAAGAATCACTACAGCTTGCTTTGTCTGAAAACATAGACCGTAACAAAATGACGTTATTGCAAGAATCGAAAGGTTTAAAAAAGGTTGTATTAGCCTGCTCTGGTGATATTTCAGCGGCAAGTTCACGTATGGGTTGGTCAGAAAGTAAATTTAAAAAAGCACTTCAATTGTTAAAAGCAACACGAAAAGTACAGTCTTTAATTGGAATTAAACAGCCTAACGGATTTACTCTAAGTGAAGCTCATGCCTCTCAATTATCTTTATTACTACCTAAAATACAAGATCGCCTTGTTGATGCTGTTATCGGTAATAAATTTACGGTCAACCAATTATCATCACAATTAAAAAAAAGTGTGGCTCAAAAATTATCTGAGGCTACATTTTGCAAAAAAGAGTGTGATACATGCGAATATAATTCAAATCAACAAGATGCTTTGTTGCCAATGCTCGGTTTTGATGAAGATATGTGTAGTAACCCTTTATGTTTTGCTGAAAAGACAAAAGAATATTTTCAAGGTCAAGCAGTTGAAATGGAAAAGGAACATGGGAAAGTAGTTCTAAAATCAACTCTAAATGGAACTACCACGATTTCAAATGATCTAGTAGGCGAAGAACAATTAAAGAAATGCGCTCGTTGCGATATGAATTGTGCAGTTCTAAATGACAAACCCGAATTAG
>Ga0316197_10001415_pt1 | contig 17113 bp, 16 predicted proteins | sample OudBiesiAoxic_MG_FD_204939 | JGI IMG/M metagenome (GOLD analysis project Ga0316197, IMG submission 204939) | Coastal sediment microbial communities from Oude Bieten Haven, Netherlands - site A oxic | ecosystem: Environmental > Aquatic > Marine > Coastal > Sediment | place: Netherlands... | reverse complement strand
ATTCCTCTACTTCATTTGCGTCGCATGGAGCGTGCCACTGACCTCGTGGCTGGCCTCGGCTGGGGTCATCGGCATCGCCGTCGGTTTCGCCGCCAAGGACACCCTGTCCAACCTGTTCTCGGGGATCTTCATCGTCGCCGACTCGCCGTACAAGGTGGGCGATTTCGTCGTCCTCGACAACACCATCCGGGGTCAGGTGCTCGAAATCGGCATGCGTTCGACGCGCCTGCTGACCCGTGACGACATCGAGGTTACGGTGCCCAACGCGGTCATCGGCAACAGCCAGATCGTCAACCAGACCGGTGGTCCGCACGAGAAGATGCGGGTGCGGGTCAAGGTCGAAGCCGCCTACGGGTCCGACATCGATCAGGTCGAGGAAGTGCTCCTCGAGTGTATCGAAGGAGTGGAGCACATCGTCAGTGATCCCAGCCCGCGGGTGAGATTCCGGTCCTTTGGGGCGTCGGGTCTGGTTTTCGAACTGATGGCGTGGATCGAGAAACCGGTCTTTCGCGGCCGGGTTCTCCACGCTCTCAATGGCAATGTTTACAAGGCCTTCAACCAGGCCGGTATCGAGATCCCTTATTCCAAGCAGGATGTTTACGTCAAAGAGCTTCCTGGGCGGGCAGCAGAGACTTCGTGAAGCGCGGCAGGGGTGACACATGAATGAGACGAGAGTTGGTTTCGACCGGCGGAAATTCAGCGCGTTCTTGGCGAGCTTTGGTGTCGCGGGAACGGCACTACCGAAGTTGCTATGGGCCGCAGCGGAAGCGCCTGGAGGTATCAGCAAGCAGGCTTTGATCGGCGCCGAGCAGATCGCCGGTCTCGAGTTCACCGACGACGAGCGCGAGCTCATGCTCTCGGGTCTCGAAGAACTGTGTGAAGACTACGAACGGCTGCGCGAGATGCCTATCGATAACTCGGTGTCACCGGCCCTCCTCTTCGATCCGGTGTTGCCGGGGATGGATCTGCCGAGCGTACCGCCGACTCGGCGCGCCGGTCGACCGCTGCTGAAGAAGCGTCCTTCCGATGAATCGGATCTTGCCTTCCTGCCGGTGAGCGAGCTCGGCAACCTCTTGCGGATCGGGGCAGTTTCGTCCGAAGAGCTGACGACCCTCTACCTCGAGCGACTGAAGCGCTTTGATTCCGATCTCCATTGCGTGATCACGCTGACCGAGGAACGGGCGATGGCGCAGGCGCGGCGCGCCGACCGCGAGCTCGCGAAAGGCATCTGGCGGGGACCGCTGCATGGCGTGCCGTGGGGGGCCAAGGACCTGCTGGCAGTGAGCGGCTACCCGACGACCTGGGGCGCCGCGCCGTTCAAGGACCAGGTGATCGACGAGGACGCGACGGTTGTCCAGAAACTCGACGCCGCGGGCGCGGTGCTGGTCGCCAAGTTGACCCTCGGCGCCCTCGCCTGGGGCGATGTGTGGTTTGGCGAGATGACTCGCAACCCTTGGAACACCGAACAGGGCTCGAGCGGTTCGTCGGCGGGGCCCGGCTCCGCGACTGCCGCGGGACTCGTGGGCTTTTCGATCGGCTCGGAGACCTGGGGCTCCATCGTGTCGCCGGCGACACGGTGCGGAGTCAGCGGGCTCCGGCCAACCTTTGGTCGGGTCAGCCGCGCTGGTGCGATGGCGCTGTCGTGGAGCATGGACAAGCTCGGTCCGATGTGCCGCAGCGTTGAGGACTGTGCGTTGGTTTTCGAAGCGATCCACGGGGCCGACAACCTCGATCCGACTACAGGTGACCGCCCCTTCGTTTGGGATTCCGACCTCGCTGTACGCTCGCTCCGGGTCGGCTACTTGAAATCGGCCTTCGAACGAGAACTCGAATTCGACGACGAGGACACCGACGAAGACCGTGAGCGGGCCCGCGAGTGGCACGCTCTCGATCTTGAAACGCTGAAGGTCCTCGAATCTCTCGGTGCCGAACTGATTCCAATGGAGCTTCCCGATCTGCCGGTGACTGCGCTTGGGTTCATTCTCTCGGCCGAGGCGGGGGCCGCTTTTGACGAGCTGACCCGTTCGGGCCGTGATGACGAGCTGGTGCGGCAAATCGAGAACGCATGGCCCAATGTCTTCAGACAGTCCCGGACCATTCCAGCGGTAGAGTACATCCAGGCGAATCGGGCACGGACGTTGGTGATGCGGGAGATGGAGAGAATCCTCGACGGGCTCGATTGCTGGGTGTCGCCCTCGTTCGGCGGTTCGAACCTGCTGCTGACCAACCTCACCGGGCATCCGACCGTGGTTGTGCCAAACGGGTTCGCGAGCAATGGGACGCCGACCAGCGTTACCTTGAACGGCCGGATCTTCGGTGAGTCGCAGATCCTCGCGCTCGCCCGCGCCTACCAGGAAGCCACCGGCTTCCACCGGCGGCATCCGGAGGGATTCTCTTAGGAGGATTTTTCTGTCGCCCCCTCCAGGGGCTCAAATTAAAGTATGTTCGACCCTTTCCTGGGGGCTCACGCCCCAGGCTAAATATATTTCGCCGCTCCGCGGCTCGGACGGCGTAATCCTGCCTCGGCGAAGCCGGATTCCGCCCTTTCGAGTCTCTTCATGGCCTAAAATCCGTCGTAGGGGAGGGGTTTATCTCCTCCCGTGTTGAAGCGTGAGGGACGTTTGATTGTGGAATCGACCTACAAATCGCTTGCTAAGTTCCTCGACGAGGTTGAACCGCTAAGACCGCCAAGAACGCAAAGACATCTCAAAAGACCCTTTACGTATCGCGAACAAAGGGATCTTCTTTGCGCTCTTTGCGTTCTTTGCGGTTCAAAACAATGGGCGGGAGAGTCATTTTGTAGACGGGTCCTTCAGGGCCCGCCAACGAATACCTCAATGCCCTTCTCGCTTGCGCAAAAGGACGCGTCTGGCGTGGGCCCTAAGCCCCAAGCCCTTCTACGTGAGTGTATTAGGGTCTGATTCGCACTGCTGATAGGTGCCACGCTCAAACGAGACACCAAATGTGACGTGTATCACTTTGGCACCGTCGTTGTGGGTTGATACAACATTCCAATCGTAAGGTTTCGGCGATATAACACCAGAAGTTGGCATCGATATTGCCCTTATTCCTCAACGAGTGTCGAATACGAGCAGTTCACAACAACCAGTCACGTCGGGCGCGAGGAGAGGCAGATGGCACCAGTTAAATTCACGATAATCGGCGAACCCGGAAACCTGACGGTCAGCCAGTGCACCTTCTGCACCCATCGCAGCCCCGACGCTACCAAATGCAAGGCGTTTCCTTCAGGCATCCCGACCGAGCTTCTTTACAACGAGCACGATCACACCTTGCCGTACGAGGGCGATAACGGCATCCGGTACCAGGCGGTCGAGCTTGGTGCCGCGCGCAAGGTCGCTTCCTGACTTTTTTCACGATTCCGGAATATAAATCTGCGATTCTCCTCTGCTAGGGTGGGGCCGTGGATGCGACTGCCCAGTTATTCCTGATCTGCGCTGGTTTCCTGGCTCTGATCGGCTTTTCCGCCTTTGGGGTGGTGTCCATGCGCGAGGGCGAGCGGCGAGCGACTCGAGTCGCGCTCATCCTGGCGTTTCTTCTTGCGATGGCATTCGTGATCGTGGCGCTGCTCCCACCTCCGGTTCCCCTGGTCGGAGCGGCGGCGTTCATCGTGGTATCGATTGCAGGTGTTGTTGCCTGGTTCATCCCGATTGGCGCAAAACAGGCGAAGGGTGGGAGGCCATCCCGGAGGATCGACGAGAGGGACATCATGTTCGCCCGTGGCCGCCTCGTTCCCGGCAGGCCGGAGTACGAGTTGTACTACGCGATGAGACCAGAGAAGAAGACTGGCGACGACCAGACGCGGGAACTGCCAGGCCTGTTGTCGGACGAAGCTCAGCTCTTCGAGCCATTGGCGTTCGCCGCAGCAAAGGCCAGCTTCGACCTCACCGAGGCCATGCGTGAGCATGTCGATGGGAAGGTCGCGTCCGAGCGGGTCGAACGATCACCGGAAAACTGGACGGGAGCAATCAAGGAGCTCGCCCTCTCTCACGGAGCCCTCGCCACAGGGGTCACGGAACTGCGTCCCTATCACGTTTACACCCATGTCGGTCGCGGTACCGGCACCTACGGTGAGCCGGTCGAACTCGACCACCGCTGGGCGCTCGCCTTCTCGGTCGAAATGGATCATCGCCGGGTCTCCAGCGCCCCAGGGGCACCGGTGGTCGAAGAATCGGCCCGACAGTACGTTGAGGGCGCGAAGATCGCCCTCATCCTCGCGAGCTGTATTCGGCGTCTCGGCTACCCGGCACGCGCCCACATCGATGGCAATTACCGGGTCATCGCGCCGCTGGTTGCAAGGGACGCAGGCCTCGGGGAAATCGGACGCATGGGTCTGCTGATGACCCCGAGGCTGGGGCCACGTGTTCGGCTGGGGGTGGTGACCACCGATATGCCGCTGGTCGCCGATTTGCCTGGCGACGATTTGTCGGTGATCGATTTCTGTGCCGTCTGTAAGAAATGTGCCACGAACTGCCCGGTGGGAGCGATCCCAAGCGGTGACCGAACACCGATAGATGACGGTCTGCGCTGGGCAATCGACTCGGAGACCTGCTACCGCTACTGGAACCTGATCGGCACCGATTGCGCTTCATGCATGCGAGTCTGTCCATACTCGCATCCGGACAGCCCCGCCCACAGTCTCGTGCGGCTTGCCATCCGAAGATCCTCCTCCGCTCGTCGCACCATGTTGTGGTTGGATGACATCTTTTATGGGAAGAAGCCCCCATCTGTTGATAACATGGGGACATGAAGCTGACAATTCCGGCCCACGACGGGAGGCGTTCGATGAAGTGGTCAACATTGGCGATCGGTCTGACGGTCACCGTGGCCCTGGTGGCGCCGGCGACAGCACAACAGAGCCTGGGCGATGTCGCGGGTTCGATCAAGCTCAAGCATCCGGAGGGAGAATCGGTTGTCATCGATCGCTACGCCATTACTCAATCCCGCCAAAGACCGACCAGTGGGACCGACAGTGAGTTGCTCAGTGAAGTCGTAGCTGCCTGCCTCACCGAAACCACTGCCCTACACGACCTCGTCGAGGAGACCCGTGACGGGACTTCGTTCTACCGGGACCCGTGGCGCGATCGGGTCGAAGCGGTGGGTTTCCGGCTCGACGTTGCGCTCGAAGACTTGCGTTTGATTGTGGTCGACGGCCGGTACCAGGAGGCCTACGACCTCGCCGGACAAGGCGCGGATATGGCGGGCGATGCCCTCGTGATCCTGCGAAGCGCGATTGCCGACGATCGACCGGTTTTTTCGGAGTCCAAGATCCTGTCGAAGGAGGCGGTGCGTCTTTTCGAAAGGGCTCAAACGGCAACTGGAGTGGCATCGCGGGCCGATGCCGCCGAGCAGGAAGCTCCTCCAATCAACCCGATCGAAGCGGATCGCGTCATGTCCGCGGCATGCGGTGGACAGTATGGAGTAGGATCGAGCCGCGTTGATAGTTGTTTCGACGAGCAGCGCGCAGCTGTAGATGCGATGGCCGGGCGGTTCCCGGCCGACGTCGGTCTCGACGTGGCGTCCTTCAATGTCATCCGCCACAACTGCCGCTTCGAATGGTCCGACAACTATGTCAACCAGGATCGCTGTGAGCGGACACGGATGGCCAGAAAAAAAGCACAAAATTAGAGCTGTAACTCCTCCGAGTTCCACGGCATATCATTGACCGAGTGCGGAAGCTCCTCCTTCCTTCCGCTGGCCCCTCGGTCCCCCCCCGAGGGGCCTCGCTTTTGCGTTTTTCTCAATGGATCATTCATCTTTGAGGTTTTTTCCGCAGTGCTTTTGGCCAGTCGAGCCATTGACGTCGGCGCTGAAACCTGTACCCTGTCGCCTTGTTCTGCCGTTCAATACAGAGATTCAGCGGCTCAAACGGGGAACAGACCAGGAGGAGCGATGCGGCGGACAGTGATCATCGGAACCGGCAGTTGTATCCCGTCCAGACGGGTGAGCAATGACGAGTTCCTGAGTAGCAAATTTTTCATGGACTACGATCAGCCGATCGACCCGGCTGACAATGAAAAGACCGTCGATAAGTTTCAGGAGATCACCGACATCGCCGAGCGGCGATTCGCCCAGGACGACCAGGTCGCCTCGGATCTCGGCTTTCTGGCTGCGGAAAAGGCGATCGAAAACGCCGGCATCGACCGTGAGAGCCTCGACTACATCATCTTCGCCCATAATTTCGGTGACGTTCTTGTCGATAACCGCCGCTGTGATTTCTGTCCTAGCCTGGCGGCTCGAGTCAAACAACACCTCAAGATCGCCAACCCCGAGTGCATCGCGTACGATCTTCCCTTCGGCTGCCCGGGTTGGGTGCAGGGTGTCATCCAGGCCGACTACTTCTTGAAATCAGGCGACGCGAGCCGCGCCTTGGTCATCGGCGGCGAGACCCTGTCCCGCATTTCAGATCCCCACGACCGCGACAGCATGATCTACTCCGACGGTGCCGGCGCCACCATCCTCGAGGCCCGCGAGACCGACGAAGAGATCGGCATCCTCGGCCACGCCGCGCGATCGGACACAATCGATCACGCGCGCCTTCTGTGGATGGGGGAGTCTTACGACAAGAGTAACGGTGACGAGATCCTCTACCTCAAGATGTACGGCCGCAAGCTCTACAACTACGCCCTCACCAACGTGCCGGGCGTGGTCAAGAAAAGCCTCGAGCGAGCCGGCCTCGATCTCTCTGACGTTCGCAAGCTCTTTCTCCACCAGGCCAACGCCAAGATGGACGATGCCATCCTGAAGCGCCTGTTCAAGCTCTATCAGGTGAGCGAGATCCCGGAAGGCATCATGCCGATGAGCATTGCCTGGCTCGGCAACTCTTCAGTTGCCACCGTGCCGACTCTGATTGACCTGGTAGCCCGTGGAGAGATGAATGGGCAACAGGTCAACCCCGGCGATGCCGTCATCCTCGCCTCCGTTGGCGCGGGCATGAACGTCAACTCCGTCGTCTACCGCTGGGTGTAGCCCAGCCACCCGCCCGATCCTAGATGCTCGATACTGGATACTCGATCCGCCCGCCCACATAGATTCCTCGACTCGGCCTCCAGCCTCGCTCGGAATGACACAATTGAATGTCATCCCGACCGAGGGAGCGTCTTGTCACGGCGAAGCCCTCTGGGCGAAGCCGGAAGCGACCGAGTGGAGGGATCTGTGGAAATTGTCTTGGATCACGTCCACAACCGCCCGCCCCTCGGGTCTCAGGATGGATGGGCGGGAATTCCTAATTCCAAATTCCGAATTCAAAATTTGTACGTCATCGTCACTCTGACCGACGGTTTGACCATCGGATGGAAGTGCACGTCCTCGATCCCGTCGAGTGGTTCGCCCGGGAGCCGTGAGGCATAGTAATAGGCGATGTCGTCGTCCTCGCGGCCGAGTAGGTTGAAGGCGTCGAGGACCAGCCGCAGCCGGTCCGAGAGTTTGTAACCGACGCGACCGTTGACAAGCGCCGTCGGCCCCCAGGTCACCGAGCCATCCTCGATCAGCGGTCCCCCAGAGAAGTAGCGGAGCCGCAGGGCGCCGATCCAGCGGCCAAGGTCCGAGACCGTGACGCCCGAAGCGATCGTGGTCACGATCGCCCCCGGTATGTCGTTTCCGGCGGGGTCATCATCGGTGAACTCGGCGTTGGTCCATGTGATATCGAAATCGACGCCGACGACCCGGCTGAGCTGCCAGAAGTTGGTCCACTCGACGCCCACTCGGCGGCTCGGCCGGCTCGCCTCGGTTGTGCCACCGTCGCCGACGAAGAGGAGCTCCGAATCGAGCTCGAGCCAGAACCCGGTCAGGGTTGCGTGGTATCCCCCCTGGGTGAATGTCCTGACTCCGAGGTCGACACCCCGTGCTCGAACCAAAGGGTTCACCGGCTGCACCGGTTCGCCGGTCACCGGGTCGATGCGGATAGTGGCGCCCCTGGCATCGTTCGAATGGAAGCCGGATCCGGCGTTGAGTGAGAACTCGGTCGAGGCCCACGGCCGGTAGACCAGAGATAGCTTGGGGTTGAGCATCCAGTCGTCGGCATCGCCCGAGTTCACGGGCAGGTAGGCTTCTACATCGGCTCCGTAGTAGTCGGCGCGTAGGCCGATATTCATCCGCCATTCATCGGAGAAGCGGATCCAGGTGTCGCCCCACAGACCGGCGCCGAGCTGGCCGACGTCGTCCTGCCGAATGACCCCGGTGCGCTGCAGGTCGTTGGTCGGGTAGAGGCCGTTCGCGATGTCGTCGTAGCGGAGCTGGAGACCGACGGCGCTTTCAGCGTGGGCGGATCCCAGGTGGGTCTGCCACCGGTGCGAGGCATTGAGACCGTAAATCCAGCGGTTGTCGACCTGCTCGAACTGGTCGCCCATGATCGGGTGTTCGAGGTAGTAGGTGAAGTTGGAGTAGAGCCGGAAATCAATATTGATGACGTAGGCATTCACACTGGACAGCGAGCGCTCGCCGCCGCGATGGACCTCTCCGGTGAGACTGTACCGGGAGTTGTTGCCGCGGGGGCCGGGGTCGATGATCCCGTAGCGATCGATGAGACCCTCCTCGACGGCGCGCCGTGGAATCTGGTCGGTGGCGAGCCACTCGCCGTCTGATCCCATGGCTGCTACGGACCAGCCCGCAAAGGCGTCGCCGCGCGAATAGGCGACGGTGCCGTTGAAGCGTTGGTAGTCGTCACCGCGATCCCAAGGCCCGTCGTAGTGGTAGTACTCGAGAGCCGCCGTGAGGTTGCCCCCGGAAACCCGAAAGGTGTCGGCCAACAGCGCGCGCTGGAAGGCGAAGCTGCCCACGGTCAGGTTGACGATCCCGTTGGGCAGGGCGCCCACCAGATCGAAATCGACACCCCCAGCCGATGAGAAATCGCCGATCGATGCGTGGTACGGCCCCTTGCGGTAGCGCGCCCTTTCGACCAGCTCGGGGATCAGGAAGTTGAGGTCGGCGTAGCCCTGGCCGTGGCCGTGGGTCGGCATGTTGACGGGCATGCCGCCAACCGAAACTGCAAAGTCGGTGCCGTGGTCGAGGTTGAATCCGCGCAGGAAATACTGGTTGGCCTTGCCGCCCCCCGAGTGCTGGGTGGCGATGGCGCCGGGCACTGTTTCCACCAGCTCGCCGGCGCGCAGGATGGGCCGTTTTTCGAGGTCCTTCTTGCCCGTGGTCCCCTCATTGGACGAGCCCGCGATGCCGAGCAGGTCGTCGCCCCGCGCGGTGACGTCGATGTCGTCGTAATACTTGAGGCGATGTGGGTCCTCATCTTCGTGGGTGTGGTCCGGCTTCTTTTCCGGCGTTTCCTCAGGGTTCTTTGGCGGTTCGTCATTCTCCTGCGCCGCCAATGGAATGGCACAGAGAAGCGCCATCGCGAAAATCGCGAATGTCGATTTGATCATTGAAATCCCCCATGCAGCCGCAGACCGGCATTTTCAGCCGGTGTCGCGCAAACAAATGTGGTGTCTATGGAGGGGGATCAGGTGGGCGGAGCGCGGGGGTTCGCCAGGGACGAAGGTTGGGTCGGGCGTGGGAGGACGACGCTGTCGACCGCTGTGCGATCGGGCGCGGGCTCCCGGGGGGCGACCGTCAGAGTTACCGACGCATTGTCGTGGAGCGCCTGGACAATTGTGAGGACCGCCGAGCGTCGCTTTTTTGTGTTGACAGGAGTGTGATCGTCTTGATCGTCGTGGGCCGGATGGTCGTGGCCATGTTCGCCGACATGGAAGTGGAGGTGGAAGAAACCGGCGCCGAACGCGCCGTGCCGATGCCAATCGCGAGCGGCGTGCAGGCCGAGACCGCCGACGCAGACGATAATCGCCAGGCCCAGGACCGGGCCAGCCAACCGGAAACATCGGATCACGGCTCTACGAAGGCGTCGCACCTCGGGATTCTACTCGATCGAGCCGGCCAGTTCCTCCAACGCGACCGCATTCGCCGCCATGACGGTCAGATAGTCACCCTCTTCGTGTTGGTTGCCGCACGGATCGAAGACGATTGAGCCGATTCCGCGCTCGGCGAGGGCGCCAACCGTCGTCTCGAGCGGCTCACTTTCCCAAACCATCCACATCGCGGGGTGAGACTGCAGCACCTCCTCGAGGTGTCCCCACGCATGGCCGTCGGGAGTCTGGTCCGGCTCCCAGTGGACTTCGACACCGTTCAGCCCGTAGCGGTTGATCAGGTACTGGTAGACCGGGTGCGAAAACAAGAGTGGCTCTTTACCGAAGGCCTCGGCCGCAACCTGCAGCCGGCTGTCGATATCCAACAGATCGCCTCTCAGGCCCTCCATTCGCCGTTGGATTTCGGACTCCTGCTCCGGTCGCTCAAGGGCGATTGCCGCCGCGATTGTCTGTGCCTGCAGTGTCGCCAGCTCGGGGTCGAGCCACGTGGTGAAGGCATAACCCTCGTGCTCGTGCTCGCCCTCGGGCCCGTGGCTGTGGGTGACGACGCCCTGGAGTGGCAACAGTCGGTCGGCGAAACCACCCGAAGTGTTGACCAGTTTGGAGGATGGGAGAGCTGCCCTGTCGACCCATTTCGCGTAATCGGCGCCATTGAGCAAAATCAGATCGGCGGCCTGGAAGGCTGCGATGGTGTCGGCGTCGGGTGACCAGAATGCCGGGTCCTCGTCTGCCGGCGCCGGGAAGTGCACCTCGACGAGGTCATTCCCAATCCGCTCGGCAAAATATGCGAGCGGATAGTTCACGCTATAGATGATCAACTTGTCGACCGCTACCGTCACCTCGGCGGGTTGGTTATCAGCGGGCCCACCCCCACAAGCTGCGAGTACGACGATTGCTGCCACCAGTAGTACTGATTGAAAGCGCATTCGGAGCCTCCTCGTGTCAGCGCGTTGACTGTTGTGAGCGTTGTTCTGAATTGGACGGGTGTTTTTTGAACCGCAAAGAACGCAAAGAGCGCAAAGATTTTTCATAAGTTGTTGACCAGGCGTCGGATGCCGTCTTTGATGAGCTTGACGTTCCAATTGATCAGGTAGCCCAAACGAAGGTCTTTCATTTTGAGGTAGGTCAAGATCTGGGCCATGTGAATTCGCAGCAATCGATCGACTGTTTTGTTCTCGACGATCACGAGGTCATTGATGAGCATGTCAACCCGGTATCCGTTGTCAATCTGGATTTCTTCATATTGAATCGGAATCACGACCTCGCACTCAACCTGAAGCCCAACCCGCCGAAGCTCATAGGCGAGGCATTGCTGATATGCAGATTCCAGCAGCCCAGGTCCAAGTGCTCGATGAATCTTTACCGAAGAATCGACGACGTGCCGACCAATGACTTCGATGTCCACTCTTAATCCTTCTTAGCGGTCTTTGCGTTCTTTGCGGTTCAAAAATTTCGCGTTCAACGAGTTCTCGCCCTCCTAAAACGTGCAGCCGACGGAGATGATGATCCCGAAATCATGATTCGCGGCAGCTACAAAAAGCGGCCTCTCATTGTCGCGAGATTCTACTGCAATAAAAGCAGGCGAACAGCGGCCGATGCGAAGCGAGTGGTGAGCGCCGCCAGAATACCCGCGAACACCACACTCGCCAGTACGACAACCGCGATCTCGGTCACCAGGATGCCCGCCACGCGGAGCTTCGATCCGCCGATCTTGGCCATGGTTTCAATTTCACGTTTTCGAAGTCGTATCGAGAGCGCGAAGACCAATACGGCCGTAGCAATGGCCGCCAGCCCAACCAGAACCATTCCGGCGACGACGAAGTTCTGTACGGTGAAGATCGTCCCCAGGAGTTCATCGATAACCGTAGTCGGCTCGAGGATCTGGACTGCTTCGTCCGGCGACTCGTAGCGTCCCATCAGGATCGTCCCGGATTTTTGATCGTGTGGGTTGGCAATCACTGCGGAGATCGGATAGCCCTCGGTCGAACCGTGAAAGTGGAAAGAGTCGACGTTGTCCGGGGTGATCTCGGTGTACTGGAGGACCGACGCGTTGGCGACGATCTTGTCACCCTCGCGCGAAAGCACGCCCGGCGCGGACTCCGGCGCCGCCATGTCCTGGTGGCCGTGGACCAGGCCCTGGACGATCCACGAAGTCTTGAGATCGACGAAGACCGCGATGTCGTCTGCCGTGAAAGCCGGCTCGAGTACTCCGACAACACGCATCTTCAGGGGGTAGACGCCGGCGATGTCGAAGACGCTTTCCGGTGAAGTAATCACCGTATCACCTGCGGAGACCCCGAGATTCTCGGCAGCTTTGGCGCCGAGAACACACTCGCCAAGCGTCGCCATGGTACGGCCCTCGGCAAAACCGAGCTCGCGGAAATCGAAGTACTCGATCGAGGTGCCGACGATCGGCTGCGAGCGGACCCTGAAACGAACGTAGAGCGGGATCGCCTGGGCCATCCCACTTTCGGCGATGCGCTCAGTTTCGGCATACGTCGTGAGCTCGGGGGTGTCGGATTCGAAGTAGAGCGAGCTCAGTGCGAGTTCGAGTGGGCTGCCCTTGGCCCCGACGAGCAGGGGGGTCGCGTCTGCGCGTGAGGTCAGGTCGGCGGCGGACTGGTTTACGAGCACCCGCAGGGCCACGGGCAAGTAGACGATCAGCATGATCGACCCGACCAGAACCCCCGTCTTCACACGGTTGTGCGCCAGATACCGCCACGCGAGAAAGAGGATGTCCTTCATCAGTGAGGCTTCTCGTCGTCGGATGCCAGATGCTGGATGCTGGATGCTGGATATTCATCACAAGGATCTGAACGCTCTTCGTGAGTGTCGGAATAGGGCGGCACATTTTCTCGGACGGATCGGTGGCCGCGCTCGACTGAAGCGATGAAATTGTTGAGCTTCTTGCCCAACTCCTCGAGACTCTTGGCGAGCGCAGCGTAGGATTTTTCGTCAGTTAGAGAACCGGTTTCGTACAAGACCTCGAGATGATCTAGTGTTTCGTCACACGACGAAAGTGCATAGGTGAGAAAACGGACGAAATCCAGCTTGTATCGTCTGCGACCGTAGCCTTCGACAATATTCGATCTTACTGATTTTGCTGAACGGCGAATCTGCGAACCCACCTCATACATCTCGTGCCTGGGCAGGGATTGCATTGTCATTCGATGAATCTCATTTGTCATCACCCTCGCCAGCTGCCAGACATCGAGATTCCTGTAACTCATCTGTCGAGACCCGATCTCGTCTGGGCAACACAAGACTCTCGATTCAATTCAACTGAGGTTGAAGCCTTTCGAGGATGGGCGGGCGGATCCAGCATCCAGCATCCAGCATCCAGCATCAAAGACCACCCTCTTTATCTGTGTTTATCTGTGTGATCTGTGGGCTTCCGGCTTTTTCGTCTGCTGCTATCTGCGGTTTCTCCGAAATGGTCAGGAGGTCCATGACGTCGATGGAGCGATCGAAACGTGGGAGGAGGTCGTGGTCGTGGGTTACGGTGACCAATGTCGCGCCGGTGGCTTCGGCGGCATCGAGCAGGATGTCCAGGACTTTCGTAGTGTTTGTCGGATCGAGGTTTCCTGTCGGTTCGTCGGCGAGCAAGAGGACGGGCTCCGCGATGAGCGAACGGCACACCGCTACGCGCTGCTTCTCGCCGTGCGACAACCTAGTGGAGAGTCGATTGAGCTTGTCCGAGATCCCGACTTGCTCGGCGATGGTGGCCGCGCGCTCGCGGACCGATCGATTGAGCTGCAGCGACCCGTTGATCCGGTAGGGGAGGAGGATATTGTCGAGCACCGTCAGATACTCGAGCAACTCGAACTCCTGAAAGACCATCCCGATCTGACGAATCCGGAAATCGCGCCGTGCGCCATCGTCGAGATCCGTAACCTCGATATCGTCGGTCAAGACCTTCCCTTCCTGCGGCAGCCGAATCCCGGCCATCAAATGAAGAAGGGTGGTCTTGCCTGAACCAGACGGTCCAATGACCGCCACCGTTTCACCCCTCGCGATTTCCAGCGACGGAACGTTGAGTTCGAACCCGGGGTCGGCAGCGGTTTGTTCCCGTTGTCTCGTTTGGGAGCGAGACTTACGGGAACCCGCTGGCGGCGCCGCGTCACGACGCCCGAAGGGCGTCCGTAACTCTCCCTCTGGGTAGCGGAAACGGAGGCCGGAGATCGATATCATCGCTGGAGGCAGATTTTATCAGTGATATCGTCAGGCTGCAGTTTAACGGCACGCTCATATTCGATCTCCGCTATGGTGAAGCCATGAAAAACTGGATCACACACATCGCATTGTTGTTGAGTCTCTGCGTTCCGCTGGCGGCGCAAACTCCGGTGCAACTGACCCCGGAGGAGCATGCCCTCATGGAGGCCGCCTACTCGGGGCAGCTCGGAGAGGTGCGACGGCTGGTGCTGGACGGGACCCCTGTCGACGTCACCGATCCCGAAGGGCGCTCGCCATTCATGTTCGCGGCTTTCAACGGTCATGCTGCGGTTGCCGAATACCTCCTGGATGCGGGCGCCGAGGTCGACACCAAGGACAGCAGCGGCCGGACCGCGCTGATGTACGCCTCGAGTGGGCCATTTGCCGAGACGGTAGGGCTTCTTCTGAAGCGGGGAGCCGACGTCAACGTCCAGGGCACACTGGAGGGCTTCACACCCTTGATGACGGCCGCGGCGGAGGGTCTGGCAGGCGTTGTACGAATCCTCCTCGCTGCCGGAGCCGACCGGGGCATCAAGGATGAGGACGGCGACACCGCTCTGAGCTTCGCTCGGCAGAACGGCCATGCGGAGGTCGTTGCTCTGCTCGAATCGGAACACTGACCTCTTGCAGTGGCGGTTTGTCGGACCCGCCTACAGCGGACTTCCATTCGATGAGTAGTCTGGAGTCAGCGCCTTTCGTCACAACCACAAAGGCACAAAGTCAAAAAGAAACCCACAAAGAAATCCCTTCGTGTTGTGCTCTGTGTCTTAGTGCCTTCGTGGTTGCGGTTTTCGCCGTCGAAACGACCTAGGGTTCTTCATCCGGGGGATGAACTGTAGTGGTCTATTGAGGTCCGAGAGCGAGTTCGAGCGTTTGGCCACTCGCAGCAAGCCATCGGCGCATGAGCCCGATTGTGGGGTTCGAGTTCCACTTTTCGGCCCGGGAGATTGCCTGCTGTGTGACGCCGAGGTGCCTCGCCAGCATTTTCTGCGTGAGACCCGCGCTCTCGCGTGCCTCACGTAGCAGGAAGCCTGGCACGTCGCGTTCCCATATCGGCAGCTTGCCCCAACGGCGGAGAACTCGCCATTCGGCGAACGCCCTCGGCCGGCGTCGGTTCAGCCGCATTGGGCGATCCGGAGAAAAACTGGTGTTGATCACGGTCCCTCGTTCGCCCATTTCTCGATCTCCTCGACTGTCGGTTCAGCCTGCTCCCACCGAGTGGCGACCCGGAGAAGCGATTGCCATGCCAATTTCCATCCGGTCTGAACGACACGCTTCTCCAGACGCTCAACATCCATGTTTCGTTTCTGGGTCCTCCAAAGAAGCAAGGCGTTGACGCCGTCGACGGACGACTGCCAGTACTCCCAGGATCCGAGGCGGTCGATCAAGAGATCTTCGGCCGAGATGATGCGAACTTTGTGGCCCGCGAACTCGATCCGCGAGGCTTTTTCTTCAGGATCAAGGACACTCCCGCGAAACTCCACGAATATCTGTGCGGGCTCGTGAAGCCAGTGTCTGCCATGACGCTCAAAGCCGGACTCCTTGAGGAGCCGTGCCACAGATTTCGTCACCGAACCGACCAGATCGATGTCGCCCGTCGTATAGGCGCCCAGGGTGTAGAGCTCGACAGCAGCACCGCCGACCAGTACTGGAGTTGCGTCTTCATCCTGGAAGAGACTTTGAAGCCAGGCCACCAGCGCGGCCGTGCGGCCGGGTCCTTCCTCTAGCGACAGAATTTCGTCAAGAACCATAAATACAATTTTAAAGTTGTTTTTGGATTTCGTCAAGATGGGGCTCTGGCCATGGGCTCATCGAAAACCCTCCATTTGACAGGCCTCCGTCGAGCCCGATTGTTGATGACTGATGTAGATTGAGGTGGAGAGCGTTGTTCGGGGGATCTATCGTCGCGTTCAAGATTTTCGTCTGGGTGTTTTCCCGCATTCCTCTGCACATTGGGTGGGGTTTATCGTGGGTGCTGGCGTGGTTGTGGTGGACAGCAATACCTTTTCGCAAGGCGACTGCGGTCGATGGGTTTCGCCACGCTTTCCCTGACCTTCCCGTTGGCCCCAACCTGCGACGCGAGGCGGCGGGGTTGGTCATGGGCTACATCGAGCTTTTTCATGAGGCGCGCAAGCCCTGCATCCAGCTGACCGTCGAAAATAACGAGCCGATTCAACGTCACGTTGCCTCCGAGGAAGGCGTCATCCTCGTTGCCGGGCATTTCGGCTCCTGGGATCTCTGCGGTCCGATGGTTGGGCGCCAGGAATCCCTGCCGGCCACAGTGGTAGTGAAGAACCCGAGGTGGAAGCCGGCGGCCGAATATGTAGATGAGGTCAGACGAAAATTCGGTCTCGGGCTGTTGCCTTCAATGAACTCCTTCAACGCTATCCTCAAGGAGCTTGCCGAAGCGAGAGTCCTGGTCTTTCTTCTCGATCAAAGGTATCGGAAGGGGATCCCGGTTGAATTCTTTGGACGACCCGCGTGGACCTCGCCGGCAGTTGCGGTTGCCGTTGAACAGAGCGGCGCTCCGGTTTACGGTCTGTCATATTGGCGGGAAGGCGTCGGCAAGCACGTAGCGAGATTCACGGGCCCCCTGCCGATGGTGGGCGACATCGAGACCGATTCGAAAACCATCCAGCGTTTCTACGAAGATGTCATCCGCGAGCGTCCATACAGCTGGCTGTGGCTGCACGATCGCTGGAGAGAGCCTTAGCTCCCGCCCTCTCGACGAATATGCGAACCGACGAATTCCCAGCACATTGTCATGCCGAGCGAGCAAAGCGAGTCGAGGGATCTTTGGGGCGGGTGGGACGAAGCGCGTACCTACCCAGTGCCCACAGATCCCTCCGCTCGGACCCTGAGGGTCCTCGGTCGGGATGACATTTATGCGTGTCATTCCAACCGAGGATCGTGCTCAGTCGGCCAGCGGGAAAATCGTACGCCAATCGTCCTTCATGCTGACGACGATCCAGCCGCGCGCATCGGCCTCGTCCAAACCGCGGGCGAGACGTCCG